>MDTB01189774.1_pt1 | contig 41964 bp, 41 predicted proteins | sample 811161 | NCBI WGS metagenome assembly MDTB01 (sample SAMN05326650, study PRJNA326480) | marine metagenome | isolation source: seawater | place: Mediterranean Sea | collected 2009 | reverse complement strand
TGGAAGCGCAGTAATGCGTGCAGCTGACCAGTACTAATAGCTCGATTGGCTTGATTTATGCACTGAAAAAAATTTTAATTTTAAAATAAATGATATTTCATATTAATAAAAATAAAATCTTTGAAATTTTATGTGGCCAAATAAATAATTTATTTAGCTTATCAACTTTAGAAAAAAAAATTCTTAGTAAAGCCTTTCAAAAATCGTTGAATAGATCCGAGTTTTGTTTTTCAAAAAGTAAAATTAAATATTATAAAAAGAATCAAAAAACCTTTTTTAATCCATTCCACTCCGGGCAATATTGTATTTTTTTATACTATTTATCAAATTCTATAATCAAGATTAAAAAAAATAATAGTAAATCATATAAAACGTTAGCAGATAAAGTTTATTATCTAAATAAAACTCTAAATGGTATAGATTTGTTTTATGAGGTAAAGATGCCAAAAGTTTTTGTATTAGATCATCCCGTGGGGACTGTAATTGGAAAAGCAAATATTAGAGATTATTTTTCGTTTTCTGCCAACTGTACAGTTGGAGGCAATAAAGGTGTTTATCCAAAAATTGGAAGAAATGTTTATATGTCTATTGGCTCAACTATATTAGGAGATTGCAAAATAGGTGACAATGTAATCTTTTCAGCAAATAGCTTCATAATTGATAAAGATGTACCAAGTAATACAATGGTTTTTGGTCAGTCACCAAATAATATTATAAAAAAAATACCTTCTAAAAAAATTTTTAAAATTTTAAAGGTAGATAGATAAAATTTTTTATTATTTAATTTCTTACTTGACTTAAAATTTCGAGTTTTAAATTTTCAATAGTTTCTCTTTTATTTATAGTTGATACATTATTTATATTTTTTATATTTGGGTTTTCATAAATCAATCTTAGAATTCTTCTTAAAATCTTGCCACTTTTGGTTTTTGGTAAATCACTTACAAAAATAATATTTTTAGGTAAAGCATAGGATCCAAAATACTTTAAAATGCTTTCATTTACTATTTTACTTATTTTTGTTTCGTCAGCACTATCTTTAGATTTAATAAAATAAATTAATCTAGATCCCTCAAGTTCATCCATAATAGAAATTGCTGCAGCCTCAACAACTTCGTTAGCTTTTAGAAGGATCGACTCTATTTCTTCTGAACCAATTCTATGGCCCCTAATATTTATAACATCATCGGATCTTCCATTAATCACTATATTATTTTTTCTGTCTAATGAGGCGATATCAAATAGTTGAAATTTTTTATTTACCCAATATTTATTCCAAAATTTTTTTCCGTTTGCTACATTAATCATACATCCAGGCCATTTAGAGTTTATTTCTAATAAAAATTTTTTTTTATTTTTGGGTAAATTTATTTTAATAAATTTATTTAATGGTTTGCCTACTGTACCATATAAAGTTTCTTTACCAGAGTATTTTGGGGAGCAGATAATTCCACCTGTTTCAGTTTGAAAATATGTATTAACGATCGGTTTGTCTTTGTTAAAAAAATAATTTGAATACCATTTTGCTACTGAAGATGCTAATGGTTCCCCCATTGAACCAATAGATAATAATTTATTTTTTTTAAACCTTTCGCTTTCTGGGATTATACTTTTTAAAATTCTTATTAGAGTTACAGGTAAATATAATATTGAAATAGAAAATTTATTAATTATTTTTTTTAGAAATTTGTAATCGATTATAATTGTCGGCTTCTCTAATAAAATAGTTGTAGCTCCTAACGCCAACGGAGAGAAAAAAGAATATGTATGGCCATTTATCCACCCTGCATCAGAAGCAGTCAAAACAACTGATTTCTTACTCATTCCAAATTGTTTTTTGGAAGTATAAATTGAATACAGCAAATATCCCCCTGTAGAATGTGTAATGCCTTTAGGCTCACCAGTAGATCCAGATGTAAAAAGGGTAAATAAGGGAGTTGGGGCACTAATTATTTTTGATTTTATATATTTTGAATTCAAATTTTTTTGAAAATTATAAAAACTAAAGTTTTTACTCTTCTGATTAAATAGATTTCGTCTTGAAGAAATCACAAGAAAATTTTTAATCTTATTATTTTTTAAACTTGTTTGGATGCCTTTCACACAAGATAGATTACCTCTTGTTATAACAAGATTAGGCTTAAGTATTTTAATTCTTGAGTTGATTGCCTCAATTTGCAAATCTTCAAATATTACAGAAAAATGTATTGCAAGTTTTGAGAGGGCGAGCATTGATATTGCAGAGACTAAAGATGCAGATGAATGAATTATTGCTGAGCTTACTTTAATTTTATTTGATATTAAGTATTCACAAAAATTATTTACCATTTGGTGAATTTTAATATAAGAATATTTTTTTATATTTTTATTTTCATCTATTAATATTATTGCTGTTTTAAAACGGGTTTTGTCATTTAAATGACGCTCAATACAGTTTTCGTACAAATTTAATTTTCCATCAGTAAACCATTCACTTTTATTATTGTCTTTTTTTCTAAATATTTTTTTCGGTTTATTGTGCCATTTTAAAATTTTTGATTGATTTAACCAATATCTCTCAAATTTTTTCATTTAAATTCTTAAGTTTAATTTATGGCTCAATCAATTTATAAATTGATGAAACTTTATTTAATTTTGATGTATCTTGAGATTTTATTTTTACTTTGAATTTTTTTTCTATTTGGAGCATAATTTTAACGTTTGCTAAGCTATCCCATTTAGCAAAATCTTTACTTGTTGACCTATCGTTAAGATGTTTTAAATTTGCTTCAATTGATTTAGCAATAATTTGTTTAATTTTATCTTTATTAATTTTTTTCATTCATTAATAGAATACTAAGTCTGTTTAACTAAAGCTGCTTCTGTACTTTGTTTTCCATATTTGTATTCAAATCTTTTTGGATCGTTCTCTTTTAAGAGTAAATTTGCTTTTATATTTGCATCATTAACAAATTTTTCAAATTCATCTGGTCCATTAAATCCATCTACTTTAACTAATGATGAACGAAAAAGCATGTCTTCTAAAGACCTACCATCCCACCATAAATCCTTTGAAATAACTTTTCTATATATAGGAGTACCTGGTAAGGGACTTAAGATTGCAAAAGAAAAACTATCTGCACCCGAGTTCATAGCAAAATCTATTGTTTTTTGAATTTCTTCAAATGTTTCTCCAGGATAGCCTACAATCCAAAAGGTGTGTACAAGCATTCCTGCTTTTTTTGCATTCTCTATTGATGGATATATAGTATCTAGCGGTAGTCTTTTATTAATTATTTTATCTAAAACTCTTTGAACGCCACTTTCACATGCAAGAGTAATTTGGTAACAGCCGGAGTCATGCATTCTTTTATACATCTCCTCCTGTTTGTTAAAATGATAATTTACTTTTGTGCCATTTGGTGTGCACCAAGGTAAACCTATCTTTTCCAATCGGTCACATAATGAAAAAAGGTTTTTTTTATTTACAGTTATAGTGTCATCATCAAATTGAATTTCACCTATTTTAAAATCTCTTACATCATTTTCAATTTCTTCCATTATATGATCTGTAGACCTCCATCTTGTATTTTGGCCCCACATACTCGGAGTTGAACAGAAAGTACATTTTTCAGGACACCCTCTAGAGCACATAACGCTTAGAACTCTTTTTGATCTAGATTTTGCAGAATGAAATGCTCCTATTTTAAAATAAGCTTCCATATCTACAAGATGTCGCGATGGTCTTGGCAAGGTATTTAAATCGTGGACGCTTTGGTTTGGATTGATATGATAATTACCTTTTGATTTTTTTTTTACTAGTCCAGGAACTTTCATTAACTTATTTTCATCTTTTTCAATAATCGCCTCAACTAATTTTATAAATGAAAATTCACCTTCACCAGCCATTCCATAATCAAAATAATCATTTTCTAAATCGTGTATTAAATTTTTTACTTTTGAATTATTTTGTAATTTAAAAAACTTATAATCTGAAACCGCAGAGGAAATATGGTTACCACCAAGCACTACTTTAATTTCATTGTTTACTTTTTTAATTATTTTTGCAATCTGGTGCGCGGACTCCAATAAATTGGAAAATAAAACTGATATTGCTACTACATCAGGATTAAAATTAGATACAACCTTTGAAATTCCACCTTCGTCTTGACCAATCATCACAATTTTATTTTTTTCATCAATTATTTTTCTTTTTTCCCAACCATCTAAAGCTGCATCATAAATTTTAACTTTATGGCCGTTCTTTTCTAAAATTGGAGCAATTAACATCAAACCCAGTGATGGCTGAATTCTGTTAACACCATCAGCTATTCCTTTTAGATTTGGTGTAATTAGTAGTACTCTAGCTTTTTTATTCATTATGTTTATTTTTAATCTTTTTTGAAATATCTATATAATATTTACTTGCTAGTTTATATGGGGTTATTTTCATGTCGTTTTGTATAATAAAATCAGGGTTACGGGGGTATTCAGCTTTAATATCTATTCCTACAATATTTTTTTTTCTTGCATATGTGTTCTTTTTCCCAAGTTTTTTTATTTTCATTATGTCTGCTTTTATTAGCGTTACAAAAAAATTTTTTAACTTAGACTTATATATTCCTCTAGCTCGATGATTTAGACCAACAACTGTATAGATAACGTTAATTTTATTTTTAATTAAAAAAAGAATGAATTCACTTGTTTTATAAGATAATTTAATCCTGTCTTTCTTGTTGTACCTGTGAAAATTAAAAATCTTCCTTAAATCATCGCCACTTAAAACAATAGTTTTGCCGTATTTTTTTTCAATTCTTTTTTTGATTAATTCTGCAATTGTTGATTTTCCAGAGCCTGAAAAACCCTCAATCCAAAATACTAAACCGTAGTTTCTATTAATTTTCAATCTAAATTTTACTTTATTAATTTTAAGTTTTTTGCTGCTCTTTTTCTTATAGTTGTAGAACTAATTCCTTTAGTTCTTTTAAATATAATCATTTTTTTTTTTTCGATTTTATTAAAATTGTCATTTCCATGAAGTAAAAAATTTATTTTATTTTTTTTTAAATATCTTTCATTAATATAAAAATTTGCTGGAATAACTTTCGTAACACCTTGAATATTTTCTAGTATTTCTTTTCTTTCATTAAATTTCAATTCTGGTAAATAGCCTTTATATTTTTTGATCTCTCTATCTTTAGTTAATCCAATTATTACTTTTCCGAATTTTTTAGCTTTTTTAATAAGTCTTATATGTCCATGATGTATAAGTGTGGCCGACATGTCTAACAAGATTCTTTTCATTTAAAATTTAATGTTTTTAAGTATTTTTGCTTTAGAGTTTTTCTTAAGGTGCACTTCTCCTAAGTGACAAATTATACTCCCTTTTATTTCTGATCTAGGTTTGTATAAAACAACATTTTTGTTTTTTGGTATTATCTTTTTATCAATTTGCGTACATAACATCGGTTGAAATTTACTTTTTACACTTAAATATTCCTTTGAAATTTCTATAAATTTTTTTTTATTTACAATTACGCTATGTTTAAAATCAGAATAATTTTTTAAAATTAAATCTAGTGAATAAATTGCATGATAAGGTCCTGTCATCTTTTTATTTAAATGTGTATTTATATCAATATTAAATGAGCTTATTTTATTTTCTGGAGCCTTGTCGTAAGATATAAAACATGCTCCAGTTAAACCAAATAAACCTTTACAAGAGCTGTAACTAAATACACTTGCATATTCATGATATTTTTCTAACCCAAACGATGCAGTTGCATCTACCATTAATTTAGACTTAAACTTTCTAGAGATATTATAAATTTCTTTAATTGGTAATTTAATTGCTTTACTAGTTTCAGTATAACAAAATAGAATCCAATCGTATTTTTTATTTATTTTATCGTAATTTTTCCAATCGATAATTTTTATTTTTTTTATATTTTTGTTAACTCGCTTATAATGTTTTGAAATATTAATTAATCTCTCTGAATAATATCCTGAATTTAAAATAAGGACATTTCCATTTAAAAAATTTGCAATCATTACTTCTATTGCAAAACTTCCAGACCCCTGCATCCTAGCAATATATTTTTTCTTACTCATTTTTTTAAGTTTATTCATAACTCTATTCTCAACTTTAAGATATTCTCTGTCTCCTCTTCCAAAGCCTGGAGCGAGACCAAGTAAATTTTCATAAGATAGGCTTGAGGGACCTGGGGTAAATAATATTTTCTTATTTTTATTTCTAATATGATTTATTAAATTTTTCATTTTTTTATACTCATAAAATTATCTTTAACTTTCAAAACATCTCTAATTCTAGGTAAACTCTCAAGATTATCAGAATTGATTTTTACCTCTAAAAAAGAATTTAATTTGGATTTTAAAAATTTATTCAAAATATTATTTATATTTCTATCCCTTTTTAATAAAAAATACCTTTTGAAACCCAAACTTCTTGAAAGTTTTTTGAAATTTATACTTTTAGAAATACAAAATTGTCCACCCACAGACTCATGTGATCCATTATTTAAAAGAATATATTTTAGGTTATTTTTATTATAACCTGCAAATATTGGTGAAGAGCCTAAATGCATTATAATTGATCCGTCACCATCAAGACAAATTATTTTATTTTTTGAAAAATTTGCGACACCGTAAGCTACCATTTGGGCGTGACCCATTCCTCCTATCATATAAAAGTTTTTTCTCTTTAAAAAATTATTATTAGACAATCTAAATAAATCTCTCGAAATATATCCTGTGGAAGAGACAATTTTACATTTATTGTCACTTAATTTTAACAACTCGTTAATAAAAACACTTCTATCAACATTAACTTTTTTAATTTTTTTTTGGATATTACGTCCAGTTATTACATTTTTTTTTACGATAATTGCAACTGGAGTTTTGTTTTTTACCCCATAATCAATTAAGTGAGGAATTTTCTTTAAATCAATTTTATTTCTTAATTCTAAAAATTTAATGTCCATTAATTTTAACATTTCTTTTGTTATAAGCCCTTGTTTTTTATGCTGTGCTTCGTCATTTAATTTTGGCGCACCTCTCCAACCGATTAATAATAACATTGGTATAGAATAAATTTTCTTATGTGCTACTGAAACTAAAGGATTCACAGAGTTTCCCAGACCTGAATTTTGCATATACACGCAGGTAATTTTTTTTGAGGATAAATAATTTCCTATTGCAAGACCAACAGCCCCACCTTCGTTAGCACATATTAAATGTTTTTTTTTTTTATAATTTTCCAGATAATTAGTAAAATTTTTCAATATGCTATCTGGAACACCACAAAAAAAGTTGATGTTATTTTTTTCTAGTTTTAATATTAGATTTTTTGCTTCAATCATTTTTCAATAAGATTTATAATTTCTTTTATTGATGAAATCTTATTTTCAATATTTTTACTTTTTTTATTTTTTAAAATACTTTTTGCGGTAATTAACATTGCAGGATAAACACTTCTCAATAACTGGTTAGCATATATGACTACTTTAAAACCGTGCTTTATTAGATCATCCTCATGGGTATTAGAGTAAGTGCTTGGCACGCAAACTAATGGTTTATAATATTTACTTTTTTTAAATTTTTGTGCAAATTTAAATATTTCATGTGGAGTTTTTGCTTTCGAATGTATCAGAATTAAATCTGCACCAGATTTAGAGTAAGCCTCAGCTCTTTTCAAAGCATCTGCTAATCCTTTATTTAATATAAAACTTTCTATTCTTGCAACAATTAATAGATCATTTGTAATCCTAGATAGTGATGCAAGTTTTAACTTATTACAAAAATTTTTAACTGAATCTTGTTTTGCACCAGCCTGATCGCTAAATAAAGAATTCTTTTTAACACCTATCTTGTCCTCCATAACTATTGCTGATACGCCCATTCTTTCAAGATTTTTTATTGTGTAAGGCAGCTGTTCATCTGTACCACCATTGTCCGCATCGAACATTATGGGCTTACTAGTGGTTTCTAAAATATCGTTTAAAGAATTAATTCTGGTGTTTAAGTCAACTGATTGATTATCAGGTTTGGCTCTAGTTGCTGAATCTGCCAAACTGGAACACCAAATACCATCAAATTCTTCAGAAATATTTTTTACATTTAACTTTAATTTTTCAATGATAAGTGCAGATAAAGAATTGTGGGCTTCTAAAAATCTAACAATTTTTTTAGATTTTATTAATCTTATTAATTTATTTCTTCTTAAAGCTGGGTTTACTTCGAAAAATTTATCTTCCTTTTCCTCAGTAGTGGTAAACTCTAGAAGTTTACCTGACCATTTTTTAATAATTTTAATAACATTTTCTCTTGTTCTTTTTTGAAGTCCTTTGTGCCAAAAATTTTTCTTATGAACTACATACTTAGGTTTTAACTTAATTAAATTTTCAGTATAATCTCTAGATGTTTGTTCTACTACTTTGTAAACATTTTTTAAGTTTTCCGCGATTAGCTTTCTTTGATTGAAGTTTAAAAGAGGGGCAGTTTTATATTCTGAAATAGCCTTGTCGGACATTAAACCAATAACTACTTTTCCATATTTTGATGAATTTTTGATTAATTTTATATTTGATTTAGATAATATATTGTCAGATAAAGCAATGTAGCATATATGCTTTTTCTTGTTTTCAGACATATGATTAATTAATTGTTAAGTTTTGCAATGTATACCATATACCTTTAAAATATATTCTAAACAAGTGAATAAGTTATGAAAAAAACATATTTAAAACGAGACAATAAATACAATTTTTTATTTAAACTTTTGTATTAATAAACAATTAAAAAGATGTTTAAAATTAATCATTATACAAATTCTTTTATAAGTGTAGAGGGAGACAATTCGATAATTATATGTGACCCCTGGGTTGGAAAAACTAATGACAACGGATGGTACTCATATCCAATCAAAAATATCTCTGATATTAAGATTAAAAAATTTAAATCAAATTTTGTATATATTAGCCACCTTCATTGTGATCATTTAGACTTTAAAACTTTAAAAAATGTTGTAAACATAAATACTATTTTTATAATAAAGAAATTTGAAAATAATATTTTAAAAAAAAGAATAAATCAATTTTGTACAAATAAAGTAATTGAGTTAGACCCATTTAAAAAAACAAAAATTAATAAAGATTTTTCTGTAGCTATAGTTCCCCAGATTATTAGTAACTCTAGTGATTTACCTGACAATATTAATTATGATCTTGATACTTCGATTATAATTCAATCAAATAAGGATAAAACAATCTTCTTTAATAATGTGGATACTCCGATGAATTTAAATGTATTAAAAAAAATAAAAAAATTTATAACTTCAAATTTCAAAAGAAATGTAGATGTTTTTTGTTATGCTTTGGGGGCAGCAAGCGAGTTTCCTCAATGTTTTATGAATGTTAATAGGGGCAAAGAACAAAAAAGAATAATTAATGAAAGTTTAGAAGAAATATATTCATATATAAAATTTCTAAAACCCAAGGTATTTTTTCCTGCAGGGGGTACATATGCAATTTATGGTAAGTTTTATAAGTTAAATAAATTTATAGCCCAACCCACCTCTCAACAAATTGAAAAAAGATTATCTAAATTAAATACTAAGGTTTATGATTTGGTTGGAGGTGGATCAATCCTATTTAATAAAGATAACTTTTATGTGAGTAAAAAACCCAAAATAATTTCTTTAGATTTTCATAAAAAATTTTTAAATCAAATAAAAAAATTGAAATATTATTATGAAACAAATGAAAAAGTAGATCTGCCAATGTTAGATAAAACTTTTTATAATGCCAAACAAAATTATTTTAAAATTTTAGGTTTAAAAAATAAAATTAATACAAAATGGGATATAAATTTTAAAATATACAAAAATTACCAAATAAATGAAAAATATTTAATAGATAAAAAAAAATCTAAATTTTTAAAAACTTACAATTTGAAAAATTATACAAATAGTTCGTCAAATATATATAAACTTGAATGTCATTTAGAATACGAATTATTTAAATCACTTTTAAATAAGAAATTTCCTTGGAATACCTCATTATCTGGCTCTACAATTATGTATCGAAGAAATCCTAATAAGTTTAATGTAGACATGCTTTTCTCACTAAATTTTTTGAGAGTTTAAAATGTTTTATTTTAGAATTGACTTAGGCTCCCAATATGGGATGGGACATTATAGTAGAGTATTATCTCTTATAGATTATTTAAATATCAAAGAATATAAAATCGTTGTTGATAATTTAAAAAATAATAATTTTTCTCAAAAAGAAAAAAAAAATTTTATTTGCCTATATGACAAAAAAAAATATAAAAATGAAATTAATGATGCAAAAAATTTTTTAAGCATAATAAAAGAAAAAAAAAGTACTCTTACTATTGTTAAGGATAGTTATAGATTTGGTTTTAAATGGGAGAAATATATAAGAAAAAATTGTAATAAATTGGTCATTATTGATGATTTTCCAGATAAAAAACATTTTGCAGATTACTATATTAATCATAATCCTCATTTTGATAATCCCAAGTGTGATCTAATTAATATAATTAAAAAGAATAACAAAAAAAAATGTCAATTCTTATTAGGAACAAAATATGCTTTGTTCAATTTAAAGTCTGGAAAGAAATCAATTAGATCTGATATAGTTTTTTATAATGGTGGATCTGGAAATATTTTAGTTTATGAAAAGATTATAAATGGATTAGTCAAAATTAAAAAAAATTTTAAGATTATATTAATTGTAGGTCCATATGCTAAAAATCATAGAAAAGTTTTTAAAAGATTTAATTTTATTAAAAATATAAAGATAATCTCAAAGCCAACTAATATTCTTAATTATTTGAGGGGAACAAAATTATTTGTATCTTCAGCTGGAGTGTCAGCATTTGAGTCATCAGCCTTAAAATTGCCGACTTTACTGTTTCAAATGAATTTCAATCAAAATCTACAAGATTTTGATTATGAGAAATTAGGTCATTATTTTATGTTAAAAAAAAATGATCTTATTCAAACAGGTAAAATAGTTAATCTAGTTTTACTTATGATGAAAGAAATAAGTATGATTAAAAATATTATGGTTAATAACAGTATTAAAAAAGAAAATGTTAAAAAAAACTTTAGAAAATATTTTTAAGTGAGTGATTATAGTACAAAGGATATTGATAACACTATTATAAATAAATATTTATTTTATAAAAATTTAGATATAAATAGAATTTATTCTTCAAGCAAAAAAAAAATTAAAAAAATAGATCATTTTATATGGTGGTTTACAAGACAAAAATTCAGAAAATCGTTTTTAATTTTTAAAAACGATAAACCTATATTTATTTCTACAAGTGATCATTTAAGATATAAAAACAAACATATAGTTTATTCGGGGTTAATTAGTTGTAAGCCAGAAACTAATTTATTTGATCTTTTGAAAGCTATAAAAATTCAAAATATATATTTAAATAAACTTAAAAATAGATATTGCTTTATTTCAATAGATAAAAAAAATGTTGTTTTATTAAAACACTGGAAATATTTTGGTTATATGCAAATCTTTAAAACTAATCCTTTTTATAAACAAATAAAAAAATTACTTAATATCGATAAAAGCTTTAATATTTATTACAAAAAGATTTAAAAATGAATGAACAGTATAATTTTAAAATCGGTAAAAAATTAATTGGACGAAATAACAAGTGTATTGTTGTTGCTGAAATTTCTGCAAATCATAACAATAATTTTCATTTAATTAAAAAAATTATTAGATCAGCCAAAAATAATGGTGCTGATTTAATTAAAATTCAGACATATACTGCGGAAATACTTACAATTAAATCAAAAAAAAAAGATTTTTTGATTAAAAAAGAAAATCCTTGGGGTAAAAACAAATATTTATGGAACCTTTATAAAAAAGCCGAAACTACAAATAATTTAACAAAAAAAATATTTAATTATTGCAGATCTCAAAAAATAGAAGTCTTTTCAAGTCCTTTTGATGTTGAGACTATTGACTTTTTAGAAGAATTAAATTGCCCAGCATATAAAATCGCTTCTCCAGAGATAACACATATTCCGTTGATTGAAAGAGCTGCCAAGACAAAAAAACCTATAATTCTTTCGTTAGGTTTAGCAAATGTTTCTGATATAGATCTAGCTATTAAAACAATTAAAAAAACGGGTAACAAAAAAATAATTTTACTTCAATGTGTATCTTCATATCCAGCTCCAACAGACGAACAAAATATTAAATCTATAAATACATTACAAAAGAAATATAATATAATTCCTGGCTTGTCGGATCATACTATAGGATTTATAGCTTCAGTTTCTGCAGTTGCAAGAGGGGCAAAATTAATTGAAAAACATTTTAATATAAAAAATAATAAGTCAATCGACTCATTTTTTTCTACAAATGAAAAAGAATTTTCACAGATGGTTGATAATATAAGGTTAGCTGAAAAGTCTTTGGGAAGTGGAAAACTTAAAATATCGAAAAGTTCGAAAAAAAATTTTAGTAGTAGAAGATCTATTTATGTATCAAGATTAATTAATAAAGGAGACTTAATTACTAAACAAAACATAAAAATAGTAAGACCTCATTTCGGTTTGCATCCAAAATATTATAAATTTGTTTTAAACAAAAAATCTAAAAAAAAACTTCAAGTAGGTGAAAGATTAAAGTTAGATTATGTTAGAAAAAAATAAATGTTTTTTTGGAATATTAAAAAAATTTAAAAAAAAAACAGCATTGATAATTGAAAATGGCGAACAAATTTCATACAACCAGTTATTAAGCTATTCAACAAAACTTGAAAAAATACTAACAAATAACAAAAACCTTGTATTTTTACTTGGTCAAAATAATTTAGAGACAATTACAGGCTATATTTCATTTGTAAATAAAGGTTATGCAGTTTTTTTGATTGATTATAGAATTAATCAAGTTTTCTTAAAAAAACTTATAAACTTATATAAGCCAAATTTAATATTTACCCCTAAAAAAATATTTGAGTTAAATAAATTTTACAAAAGTAAACTAAATTTTAAATCATATATACTATTACAAAAAAGGATAAATATTAATCACAATATTAACAAGGATTTAATGTTGTTAATGTCTACATCAGGTAGTACAGGATCGCCAAAGCTTGTTAGACAGTCTTATCAAAATCTAAAATCTAATATAGATGCAATAATTAAATATTTAAAAATAAAAGGAAGTGATACAACAATCACTTCTTTGCCAATATCATATGTTTATGGACTTTCAGTAATAAATACACACCTAATCAGAGGCGCAACTGTAGTTTTGACAAATAAAAGCATGATAGAAAAAAATTTTTGGCAAATTTTAAAAAAGTTTAAAGTAAATAATTTTGCTGGTGTGCCGTATAATTATTCAATAATTGATAAAATATTCAAAAATAAATTACCAAATACATTGAAATACTCCACACAAGCTGGAGGAAAAATGGATAAAAAATTATTAAAAAAAATATTATTAAATTATAAAAAGAACAAAATAAAATTTATACAAATGTATGGTGCTGCTGAAGCAACTTCAAGAATGTCCTATTTAAATTGGAATGATAGTTTTAAAAGAATTGGCAGTATTGGAAAAGTAATTCCAGGTGGGAAATTTCACTTAATTGATAGTAAAGGAAAAAAAATAATAAAACCTTTTCAAAAGGGTGAATTAGTCTATGAAGGAAAAAATGTTTTTATGGGGTATGCAGAAAAACTAAAAGATTTGAACCTACCAGATCTAAATAATGGAAGATTATATACAGGCGATATAGCTTATATGGATAAGGACAAATTTTATTATGTTGAGGGGAGAAAAAATAGGTATGCAAAGATTTTCGGATTAAGAATTAATTTATCTGACCTAGAAAATATTTTACATAAAAAAGGATTAAATTCCATGATGAAAGAAATCGATCAAAATAAAATTTGTATATATGTTAAAGAAATTTCAAAGATAAAAAAACATTTACAATACCTGTCTAAAATTACTTCAATTAATCAAAATGTTTTTGTAGTAAAAAAAATGTCGAAAAACAATTTAACTTTTAATTACAAATATAAGATATAGTTACAAATGAAATTTTTGAATGAAATAATGAAATCGGAAGCATATTCATTAAATGACAATAAAATTAGTTTCCAAAGATATATAAATCAACTTACCGTTTATCATTACAAGAGATCAAATCTTTATAAAAAATTTTTAAATTCATTAAAATATAAACCGAATAATGATTATCAAATTCATGAATTACCATTTTTACCAGTAAGATCATTTAAACAATTTGATTTATTAAGTGTAAATAAAAGAGATATTTATAAAACACTGCATTCTTCAGGCACAACATCTAACTTACTTTCTAAAATATATTTAGATAAAGCTAATGCGCTTAACCAAATTAATGTATTGAAAAAAATATTTTTTAAAACAGTTGTTGAAAATAAATTACCAATGATAATTATCGATAAAAAAAACAACTTTGATCAAAATAGTTACAATGCAACCATTGCAGCAATAAGAGGATTTTCTATTTTTGCTAATGACATAGTTTATTTGTTAGATCAAAATAATAATATAAATTATCAAGAACTTAATAAATTTTTATCAAAAAATAAAAATAGATTTATAATATTTGGACTTACATCTAATATATATCTGAACCTTATAGAAAAAATTGACAAAAACAAAATTGACAAAAAAAAATTTGAAAATTCTATTTTAATTCATGGAGGAGGATGGAAAAAAATATTAGATAAAAAATTAAATCATAATGATTTCAATTCATTACTAAGTAAAAATTTCGGTATTCAAAGAGTCATAAATTACTATGGATTAGTAGAGCAAATCGGGTCGATATTTTTTGAGTGTAAATGTGGGTATTTTATACCATCTAACTTTTCAGATATTATTATCAGAGATGAAAATTTAAAAGTTTGCGAAACTGGTGAAAAGGGCATGGTTCAATTATTATCTTTGTTGCCAACTAGTTATCCTGGCCATAGTATACTTACAGAGGACATAGGCGAAATAATAAATGATGAAAAATGCAGATGTTATGGAGATGGTAAAAGGTTTATCATTCATGGAAGATTAAAAAGCGCTGAGATAAGAGGATGCAGCAACGTATAATTTATGAATAAAAATTCTATAAACTATCTTGTTGGAAAAAATGCGAAGTTGAATAAGATTTTAAGTCCATTTAGCCAAATTATTGTATTTTTTTTAGACGATCTTTCAAAGACGCTTAAAATTATAAATAAAAAAAAACACTCTGATATTGAAGCACTCTCATTCTTTTGTAGAAAAAATAATATAGAGAAATTGAAAAATAATCATTTTGACTCAAAAGTAATACGATTTGGATTGGGTAATTTATTTCATATTACACCGTCAAATATGCCAACAAATTTTGCCTATTCATTAATTTTCGGATTACTCGGTGGAAACTCTAATATTATAAAAGTACCATCCAATGATTTCCAAGAAATGAAAATAATTTGTAAATCAATCAATGTAGTTTTAAAAAAAAAAAAATTTATCCAATTAAGGGATATGATAATGATAGTAAAGTATACTCAAAATGATGAACTTACAAAAAATTTCTCTCAAATATGCGATGGAAGATTAATTTGGGGAGGAGACGAAACTGTTAAAAACCTGAAAAAATTTTCAACAAAGGTAAAAAATATTGATATTCCATTTTCTGACAGGTATTCAATTTGTTTAATTAATTCAGAGAAGTTTTTAAAATTAAATAAATTTAATTCTAATATACTAATTAGTAAATTTTATAACGACACATACGAGGCTGATCAAAATGCCTGCTCCTCCCCACATTTAATTTTATGGTCTGGAAAAACAATTTTAAAAGCAAAGAAAAAATTCTGGTCTTTATTAAATAATTTAGTTGTGAAAAAATATAATCCACCACTTATTTCTTCAGTAGATAATTATTCAAAATTTGTTGAAGATACGTTATCAAAAAAAAACATATCTTCTTTTAGCAAGTATAATAAATCTTTATATGTTATTTCTTTAAAAAAAATTAACAAAGAAAATTTTATTAGCAAAACAAAGTGGGGTTATTTTTATGAATTGCACATGAATAATTTGACAGACTTAAAATATATCACAAATAGAAGTTTACAAACTATAACTTATTTTGGATTTTCAAAAAATTTTTTAAAATCCTTTTTTAGTAAGAATAACTTCAACGGAATTGATAGGGTAGTTCCAATTGGACAAGCCTTAAATATTAATCTCATATGGGATGGATATGACATTATTAAAACCTTATCACGTGAAATTGATATTAGATAATTTATGAAATTAAGTAAAAAAGAAATTATTAAAATTCAAAAAAATAGGGATCCTTATCTCTTAATTGATTATGCTACTAAAATTGTGCCAGGAAAATCAGTCGAAGGATTTAAAATATTAAAAAAAAATGAATGGTTTTTTAAAGTACATTGGCCAGGGGATCCTAATATGCCCGGAATGCTGCAAGTAGAGGCCCTGGTTCAAATGTCGTCTCTAATTATTTTTACGTTACCCAAAATGAGCGGTAAAACTTTATATCTTGCTGACTCAAATAATATCAAATTTTTTAAAAAAATAATCCCAGGAGATAAGTTCAAAATTGTTTCTAAATTGGTATCCAGTTCTAGAGGTTTGTATAAATTCGAGGCTCAGGGATATATAAAAAAGAAAATTGCATGTAAAGCAAGTTTTACTCTAATTCTTCCCAACTTTTTGAACATAAATCCGAACAGGCCAAATCAAGAATAATAAAAATATTATTTCATAATGCTTATTATCGGTGTATATAATTCGAGTATAAAAAAAATAAATGACTGTAAAATCTCTTTGGTTTAACAAGCCCCGATTAGTTGAAAAAGTTAAAAAATTCCATGACCATTTAAGAAAAAATGATGGCAAAATAGGTACTTACCATAGAGGAATTGAATTAAATTTTAATAATGCATGTAATTTAAGATGTAAGTATTGTTTTACAAATTCACCAAAAGGAGACCATGTAAAAGATTTTTTACCAATTCCGAAATTAAAAGAAATAGCAGATGAAGCAGATGAATTAGGATTTTTAGAGTGGGACCTTCAAGGAGGAGAACTATTACTCAGACCAGATCGACTATTTGAAGCACTGGATGCGATAAAACCAGATAGATTTTACTTATATGTAACCACTAATGGTTTTAAAGTAGATAGAAAAATGATCAAAGAACTAGGCAAGCATGGTGTAAGTAGAATGTCTGTAAGCTTAGATAGCATGGATCCAGAATTTCATGATGAAATGAGAGGTAGAAAAGATTCTTGGAGAAGAGCCATGCAAGCACTTGAATATATACAGGAGGCTGGAATGGACCCTTATTTAAATGTAACTGTTGGTCATTATAATGCTAAAAGCGAGGATCTTAGATTATTGTTAGATTATTCAAAAAAGAAAAGATATAGAACTCTTGTAAATGTCGCTTGCCCAACAGGTATGTGGAACCAGGTGCATGATGTTGTCTGTGATGACGAAGATATTGAACATATCAGACAATTAAGAAAAGAGTATAAAAATTTAAATAGAAACTTATGGAATCCTTTCGATCCAAAATTCGAAAAAATTATGGGGTGTACTACAGTTAACAGAATGTATATTACGGCATTAGGCGATGTTTTAGCCTGTCCTTATGTTCATATAAAAATAGGAAATGTTTTTAAGAATACTTTAAAAGAAATTTCAGATTATGGTTTCAGAATAAAGCACTTTAGAAATTACAGTGAAAAATGTTTAGCAGGTGAAGATTTAAATTTTATTAAAAAATTTAATTCTACACCAGGAAAAACAATTTTTAATCCTGTGAATGCTGAAGAAATTTTTTCAAAAGAAGATTTTGTTGATTAGATAATTTATAATCAGATGTATTTAAGTTCTTTAAAAAATAAAAATGTTATTATTACAGGTTGTAATAAAGGAATAGGGAGAGCCACGCTAGAAGAGTTCTCTAAAAATGGTGCCTCAATTTTTGCTTGTGTAAGAACCATAAATGTAGAATTTAAAAAATATGTCAATTATTTAAAAAAAAAATATAAAGTAAACATACAAATCATTCATCTAGATTTGCTAGATACTAAATCTATTTCTGGCTGTATAAATGAAATTTATAAAACCACCAAGGAGATACATATTCTAGTAAATAATGCTGGTATATTATTTAACGCTTTATTTCAAATGACATCCGAGAAAAAACTTAAAGAAATATTTCAAATAAACTTCTTTTCCCAAATTTATTTAACTCAAATTATATCAAGAGGAATGGCAAAGAATAAAAAGGGCAATATTATATTTGTTTCTTCTACCTCAGGATTAAATGGGGATGAAGGTAGATTTGCTTATTCAAGCACTAAGGCGGCAATTATTAATACCACTAAAACTTTATCTAAAGAACTATCTAATTATAATATCAGAGTGAACTCTATATCTCCAGGATTAACTAAAACTGATTTAATGTTAGAAAATACAAATGAAGATATTATTAAAACTGAAGTAGAAAAAATTCCCCTTAAACGAATTGCAAGAACTGATGAAATCGCAAATGTAATAATTTTTTTAGCATCTGAAAAATCCTCTTATATAAATGGTCAAAATATAGTTGTTGATGGTGGATATTTGTGAAGTTAAACAAAATAAAATCTTTTGCAAAAAATATAAGAAAAAACATTATTTTTACAGCATATAAAGCGGGGGCAAAGAGCGCACATATTGGAGGGGCACTATCTTGTGCTGATATAATGGCTGTTTTGTATTCGGACATACTTCAATTTAAAAAGAAGAATATTATCGATGACAATAGAGACAGATTTATTTTAAGCAAAGGACACGCTTGTTTAGCTTTATATTCTGCTCTTGTTGAAAAAAAAATATTAAAAAAAAAAGATTTAGAAACCTTTGAGGGAGACGGCAGTAATCTTTTAGGCCACCCAATTATTAACAAAATATCAGGTGTTGAATTTTCAACTGGGAGTTTAGGAATGGGACTTGGTCTTGGGGTAGGCGTTGCTTTGGCTGCAAAAAAGAAAAATAAAAGTTATAAAACATTTGTTGTATTAGGAGATGGAGAATGTAATGAAGGATCAGTTTGGGAGTCAGTTTTATGTGCTAGCCATTTTAAGCTAGATAATATTATTATAATCGTTGATAGGAATAACTTTCAACAAACTGGAAAAAATTCGAAAATTATGGACTTGAAAAATTTAAAATCAAAATTTAAAAGTTTCGGTTGTGAAGCAATTGAAGTAAATGGTCATAACATTAATCAAATTTATAAGTCTTTAAAAAAAATTCATAAAAATAAACCTCTGGCAATTATAGCTAATACCATCAAAGGCAAAGGGATTAAAATATTTGAAAATGATAATAATTGGCACCATTCAATAATTACAAAAGCAATTTATAAAAATATTAATAAAGAATTATAGTTCATAAATGATCTCACAATCTAACATAAAGCTTTGGTCTAGTCTGGGAATGAGAGCAACATTTGGACTTATTGCAATTGAACTTGCAAATAAAAATCCAAACCTGATAATAACAACCTCTGATGTTTCTACTTCTGCAGGTTTAGATAGATTTAAAAATAAATTTCCGGAAAAATATATTGATGTTGGTATTGCTGAACAAAATCTTATAGGAGTTTCGACTGGATTAGCAAGTGAGGGATATGATGTTATTTCAACTACATTTGCACCTTTTCAAACTTTGAGATGTTGTGAGCAAATAAAAGTAAATTTAGGTTATATGAAACATAAAGTGTGTATGGTTGGTCTTGCTAGTGGATTAGTTTTAGGAAATTTAGGTTTTACTCATTGCAGTATAGAAGAAGTAGGGGTCTTAAGATCAATTCCAAACATTACAATTGTTTCTCCATCTGATACTCTTGAATTGTATAAAGTTTTAAATGAAGTTTTTAATTTAAAAGGATCTTTTTATATAAGACTAACTGGCGGATCAAACTCAAAAATAATTAATAAATCTGATTATAACTTTACAGTTGGAAAATCTGTAGAATTATTATCAGGCCAGGATGTTAGTATAATTGGTTGTGGAAATATTTTAGGCAACTGTCTAGAGGCAGCAAATATTTTAAAAAACAAAAATATCAATTGTTCAGTAATTAATATGCATACAATCAAACCAATTGACAAAGACAAAATTATTGAAATAAGCAAGAAAAATAAATTAATAGTTACTGTCGAAGAACATAATGTGATTGGGGGGTTAGGAAGCTCTGTTGCAGAGGTGTTATCAAGTGAGAAACATAATTGTATTTTAAAGAGAATAGGCATTAATGACTTTTACTCATCAGGAGGAAGCTATGAGTATTTAAAAAATATCTATGGACTATCTACTGAAAAAATTATAGAGACAATTGCTTCTAATATTTAAAATAATAAATGAAAAATAAGAATAAATACATAGATATTTTCATCACATCATTATCTATAGATAAAAAAAAATTTAATGAAAAATTGAAGTATAATGAAATCCCCGAGTGGGACTCTATTGCTCACATGACATTAATGTCAGGACTTGAGGAGGGTTTTAATATTTCTTTAGATACAGATGACATCGTCGACTTTAGTTCCTTTAAAAAAGGAATTGAAATATTAAAAAAATATAAAGTTACCTGAGTCAACAATGATAATACTTGGAATAAATGATACTCATGACGCATCAGCTTGTTTGATCAAAGATGGTAAGCTTTTAATCGCAATTGAAGAAGAGAGATTTAGGAGAGTTAAAAAAATTAGTAGCTTTCCAAGAAAATCTATTGAAAATATTTTCAAATTTACCGGTTATTCTTCAAAAGATATTGATTTTGTTGCTGTAGGGACAAAATTTTTAAACGGAGCTCTTTTATGGAACACAGTAGCAGATTTTAAAATTGGAGATTGGAAAAAACTACAAGAAGAACTTTTTTACAATATAATCTATAAAAAAAAAAAGATAATATTTAAAGATGTTTTTAAAGATTTTAAGCCGAGTGTTAAACTTAGTTATCCACTAAAGGGCAATGTAAAACTTGAACTAAACTCAACTTCTAATAACAATCACTCAATTAAATTACAAAATTTTAGAAAAAAATATATTTCGAAATTTCTTAAAATTGATGAGCATAAAATTAATTTTTATGATCATCATCTTTGTCATAGCTTATATGGATATTTTGTATTTTCTAATCATTTAAAAAAAAAAAAAATATTGCCTTAGTTAGTATGGATGGTGGAGGTGACAAAAGATATAATAGTATTCATATAATAAAAAATTTAAACTTTAGATCAATAAAAAATAAAAGTAAAAGTCTTATAGGCCCAATGTACGAGTCAATAACCTTACTTTTGGGCATGAACCCAGCGAAACATTCATATAAAATAATGGGTTTAGCACCTTATGCGAGCGAATACCACAAATCTGGACCTAGAAAAATTTTTTTAGATTCATTTAAACTTCGAGGAATTAATTTTTCTAGAAGTAAAAAGATGAAGGATTATTACACGTACTTCAAAAAAAAATTAAACAACTATAGATTTGATGGAATTTCAGGAGGTATTCAAGATTTTGTTGAAATTAGACTTGCAGACTGGTTTCAAAATATTTCAAAAAAATATAATGTAAAAAATTTTGTTTTTTCTGGAGGTGTAGCCAATAATGTTAAAGCTAACAAGTATCTATTTGAAAAAAAATTTATTGATCAACTTTATGTGCCACCAGGTCCAGGAGACGAAAGTATTTCTATTGGAGCTGCATTTGCGGCTATGGTTGAAAAAGAAGGTTTTAAAAAAACAAGTTTAATCGCAAAATTTCCTTGTAATGCATATTGGGGTGTACCGATAGATAAAAATGACCTGATTAAATTTAAAAATAATTCAATAATTAAAAAAAATTATAAACAAATTAAGGATAAGAAATTTAAACATACAAGTTATTACTTATCTAAAGGGGAGATTGTGTTTTTTTGTAAAGGTAGAATGGAATTTGGACAAAGAGCATTAGGGCATAGGTCAATTTTAACAGATCCATCAAATGTTGAGTCTGTATTTAAAATTAATTCAGCTATTAAAAAAAGAGATTTTTGGATGCCATTTACCCCCTCTGTTTTAGATAGTCATAAAAATAAATATTTTATAAACTCAAAAAAAATTAATTGTGATTTTATGACGATGAGTTTTGATACGACTCAATTAGGAAAAAAACATCTCAAAGCAGCAATTCATCCTTATGATCACACTATTAGACCTCAAATTGTTAACAAAAAAACTTGTTATCATTATTATTCTCTGATCTCAGAATTTAAAAAATTGACTGGCATAGGGGCTTTATTGAATACATCACTGAATGTTCACGATAAACCTATTATTTGCCAACCAACTGATTTGATAAAAGAGTTAATTTCCAACAAAGAAACATTAGCAAATTATATTTATGTCGAAGATACTTTATTCATAAAAAAAAAAATATAATAATGACTTTAAAACTTACTTAATTTTTTTTTATCTTAAATAATTTGTAGGCCATTTTAAGATCATTGGGTGTATCGATATCTACTGATTCAAACTCATTTAAAATAATAAATTTAGAAAACATTTTATGAAACATTTTTTTTTTAATCCAAGCTTTCGATTTAAAGCAGTCAATTTGGCCGGTATTATAATAGTGTTCCTCTAGGTCCTGCGTTCTCATTAATTTATGTTTAAGGTTAATTGGCTTGAGTTTATTTTTATGATATTTCAAGGCTCTCTGAATTGGGTGAGGAAATTTTTTCACTGTTGTAACGTATTCAGTATTTTTTAAAATTTTTTTACATTTTTCTATTAATTTTTTGTTAACAAAAATTGAAGTCGGATATATCATAAAGATATTTAGATTTTCTTTTTTTTTCATTAACATCATCTTTTTAAAAAAATCATCAATTACAGATTTTAAAATTGCATGATCATTTGATAATTTTTGTGATCTTAGATATGGGACTTCTGCACCATATTTTTCAGCTAAATTTTTTATTATAATAGAGTCTGTGCTAACGTATATTTTGTCGAAAATTTTACTTTTTTTTGCAGTTTCAATCACCCTTCGTAAAAAGGTTTTTCCTAAAAATGTTTTAATATTTTTATTTTTTATTCTTTTACTGCCAGCTCTAGCTGGAATTAAACATATATTATTTGTCATATTTAAAACAAAAACAAAATTTTTATCAATTTCATATGGAATTAAAATTTAGACGGTTTATATACAGTTTTCGAACAAATAACAAATTTATATAATTTTCTTTAAATTCAAATTTATATAATTAAAAGATGTTTTATAACTAATTATTTAAAATTTATTTTCTTAAAATTAAGATATAATATGATTTTTTTAACTTCTAGAAATGATAATATTTATAAGTTTTTAATAAACATTTTTTCAAAAAAATTTTTTAAAAATAAAAAGATTAAAGAAAATATAATCCATTTTAAAATTTTGAAAAAATATGATTATTTATTTCTTCTCAATTTTATTACAAAAATATTATTTTTAAGGGTTTTATCTAAAAATGATATTGTAAGGCTCAAATTTAGAAATGTGAATTATGGGAGATTTTTAATTTCGGTAATTTATAAAGATGTCCGCTCGTATGATTCTAATAGAATATTTTATTTCAATTTAATTAAAAATGTTATCATAATATCTAGATTTTATTCAACAGCTAGTTATCTTATAAAAAATTACAATGTGGGAGCTGTATACTTAGATCATTGCATGTATTTAAATGGAATATTATTTGAAATATTTAGAAATGAAAGAAAAGTCTTGTATGCAAATAATTATCCAAAAGATTTAATTGAAATAAGGCCATCAAGTAAAAATTTTTCTATTCAAGATTGTTTCAAGTTATATAAAAAAAATAAAAAAATTGAAGAAAAAAAAATTAAAGTAATAAAAAAATTACAAAATCAAATTTTAAAGGGTAAAAAAATATTTTATCCTTGGATGATTAATACAAAATATAAAAATAAAAAATTTGAAAATTTTGGACAATTTGATTATGTAGTTTATTCTCATTCCTTCACAGATGCTCAACTGATTTGGGGTTATGACGGTTTTGTCAATGCATATGAATGGCTAGATTTTACAATTAAAAACTTAGTTAATAGAAATAAAAACGTTTTAGTTAAAGCTCACCCAAATTTTTATTTAAAAAATACAAAACTTTGCATTCATGAAAGATATTTATTTAAAAAAATTATATCAAAGTACAGACTTAATAAGAGGATATCTTTTCTGAACGTTCCTGTCAGTAACTATGATGTCATGTCTAGATTAAACAAAAAGTGTATAGCAATCACACACCATGGATCTGTTGGTTTAGAATTGTTACTTAATAATTTTAAAGTTATAAATTCTGTGTGTAATTTTTATGACAAAAAGTTTAATTTATCTAATCAATGGTCAAATAAAAATGACTACGAAAAAATATTAAACTTAGATTGGCATAGACTAAAACATCATAAACAATTTGACCTCTTAAAAATATGCAATCAATTATTTTTAAGTGAAACCGGATATCTAAGTAAAAATTACCATGAGAAAATTTTATTTAATTATTTAGTAAAGAAGAAAATCGTAAATAGACTTTCTTCTGTGGAGGGTATAAGTCAAAAATTTGAATTAATTAAAAACAAAGATAAATTTTTAGAGAATTTAAAAGCAGATGTTCATTCTGTAAAAATATAATTTGTTTTAAGAACTTTTATTAAAACATAATTTAGAGTATTATAATTTAATTAAGATAATTTATTTATTTAATCACCAATATGAAGTCACTAGTAAACTATTATGGCCTACAAGATTTTACTAATACTCCAAAAGATATAATAAAAAAAATTATAAAATTAAATATTGTCACAAATGGAAAATATTGTATTAGTTTAGAGAAAAAAATTTCAAAATTAGTTGGCTCTAAGTATAGCGTTGTTTGTAACAATGGAACATCGGCGCTAATGATGGCAATTCTTTCCTTAAAATTAAAAAATATCGTTGCAATAATACCTAATATTAATTTCGTTGCTTCTGCTAGTATACTTTCTTTAATAAAAGCTAAGTTTATTTTTTGTGATGTAAACTTTAAAACTGGAATGGTTGATACTGAAAACTTTAAAGAAGTATTGTTAAAGTGTGATAAACAAAAAATAAAACCTAACCTATTTCTACCTATGCATTACGCAGGAAATATAATAGATTTAAAAAAAATCTCTAAAATTTGTAAAAAAAAATCTATTAAAATTATTGAAGATGGCTGTCATAGTTTTGGAAGTTTAAATTATAAACAAAATAAAAAATCATACTTAGGAGATTGTAAATTTTCTGAGATGACTACCTTTTCTTTTCATCCAGTAAAAAATATTACTACGTTTGAAGGTGGGGCTATAACCCTAAATAATAAATCTTTGTATCAAAGAATTTTAAATTTACGAAGCCATTCATTGGTCAAAACCAATATAACTGACCCATATCAATTAGATAGCCCATCTTTAAATTTTAGAATGAGTGAAATAAGTGCACTGGTAGGTATAGATCAAATCAAAAAAATAAATTATTTCAAAAAAAAAAGAAATTTAATAGTTAAGTATTATCTAAGTTCTTTTAAGTATATTTCAGAAAAATTTGAATGTTTAAATTTTTACGATGCAAATATTTTTTGGCATCTTTTTGTAATAAAGTTAAATTCGTTCAATAATCGAAAAAAGTTAAAATTCATGAAATATTTAAAAAAAAATCAAATTGGATGTCAAATTCATTATAAGCCACTTTATAAACACAAGGTATATAAAAAAAACATGTTGTTTAGTATTAATAAAAACTCCGATAAATTTTATAAAAGTATTGTAACCCTTCCATTACATACATTGCTAAAAAAAAAAAGATTTAATTTATATTTCAAATAAAGTAAAAAACTTCTTTAAATAAATGTTTAATAATAAAAAAATTCTAATTACAGGTGGAACAGGGAGCTTTGGAAAAGCTTTTGTTTCAATGCTCGTAAAAAAATATAAAAATATTAAAAAATTAATTATCTTTAGCAGAGATGAATATAAACAATATGAAATGCAGCTAACATTTTCTCGAGAAAAATATAAGTTTTTAAGATATTTTTTGGGCGATGTTAGAGACAAAGATCGATTGAATTTTGCATTTAGAGATGTGGATTACATAATACATGCAGCTGCCTTGAAACAAGTTAACACCGCAGAATATAATCCATTTGAATTTATTAACACCAATATATTAGGTGCAAAAAATGTTATTGAGGCCTCGATAAATTGTGGTGTAGAAAAAGTTATAGCGTTATCCACTGACAAAGCTTGTTCACCAATTAATCTTTATGGAGCTACTAAATTATGCTCAGATAAATTATTTTGTTCAGCAAACAATATCGTTGGAAGTAAAATAGAAACTAAATTTTCAGTAGTTAGGTATGGAAATGTATTTGCAAGTAGGGGTTCAATTATACCTTTATTTTATTCACAAAATGAAAAAGGATTAAAATTTACTATAACTGATATGGAAATGACAAGATTTAATATTTTTATGGATCAAGCAGTTGAAGTTGTAGAATGGTCGCTATCAAATATGAAAGGGTCTGAAATAATAGTACCAAAATTAAAAAGTTTTAAGATTATTGATTTAATAAAATCAATAAACCCAAAACCTAAAATTAAAATAATAGGTATAAGACCTGGTGAAAAGATACATGAAGAATTAATATCGGAAAGTGACAGTCGATTAACAATAGATGTAGGAAAATATTATTTTATTTTACCTTCAAAAAATTTTTTTTCAAAATATAAATACAAAAAAATACCAAAAAAATTTATATATAGAAGTGATTTAAATAAAGATTTATTAAAAATTAAAGAAGTAAAAAAACTTTTATTATCAAGTAAAAATTATTCAAAATAAATACTTATATTTTTTCAATCAATTCACTAAACCTCTTCTGAGAACTGCCAACGTAATCAAGCCTTTTTGATTTTAACCAATAAATTTTTTTTGTAATTTTAGATCTATTTAATGTTAAATATTTTATTGTTTTTTCAATTTCAGAAACTTGTGTAATAACTTTTCCTATAACATCTCTATCTCTGAAGAAATTTAATTTTGAATAATTTTTTTTGTACTTTTTCTCATTTTTTGAAAAAAAAATTACAGGAGAGCCTGTCAAAAAACTATATGTATATGATGTACCTGATATATCAGTGATCATTAAAATAGATTTAAAATAGCTATTTATATAATTATCTGAAAAATCTAATTTTGTATTTTTGTTTTTGTCCATATAGTCAAATAAAATGGGAAGATTTTTCCTGTTAAAATAATTTTTATTTGCAGGATGAGGTCGTATAATAATTTTATATTTAAATTTTGAATTAATTCTTTCAACTAATGGTAAAATAAAGTTTAATATACTATGATCAGTGAAAGCACTAATATTTGCAAAAGCAATTATTATAGAATTTTTTTTTAACTTATTTTTTCTTAAATTTTGTAAATAATCAAGCCTCGGGTAACCTGTGGATAGAAATTTAGCTTTGATTTTATTGGAAACTTTAAAATATTTTATAAAACTATTAATTATAATTTTTGATGGTAAAAAAATATAATCGTAATTTAATATAGACTTAAAAGTTTTTTTTTCAATTAATTTGCCAGTTAAGGGTGTATCATAAATACCGTGATGCAAGTATACTTTTTTGGCATTATTAGGAAAGTTATAACAAATATAGTTAGATATAAAAAAATCAAGATTTTTTAATTTAGATACATAATTTTCAGTTATAAAAAAAAATTTGTTCCTTTTTAAATTATAAATATTATGTCCAAAAAAAATTTCATATTTTTTTTTTAAATTTTGAAATAGATACTCAATATATTTAATGTCTTTAATAGTTAGGTTTTTTTTGGGAAAGTAAAAAAAAATCTTTTTCTTTAAATTTTTTCTCTCAAAAATTTTATTTAATTTAACTGAATTAATTAGTGATCTATGGAAAAAAAGTAATTTTTTACTCATTCTATGGTAAATCTTTTTTCCAATTTATCTGATTTGCAATCTTTTATATGAATAAACCCAATTAATTAATTCTATTATCAGAGAGTAAGTTATTGTTGATAAAAAATTATTTGTATAAAATGGAATAGCTAAGTAAAAACAAGTTATTAAACCACTAATATTTTTTTCATAACCACCTAAAGCCCAAACCCCTAAATTCGTTATTATAAAAAATATTAGAGAACCAATAAAAGCCCCAAATAAACGTTTTTGAATTGATTGAAAAAAAAATTTTGAGACTAGTCCGATTAATAGAATACTTCCCCAAGTAAATAAAGTATACGCATGAAATCCTAAAAATAAATCTGTAAACGCAAAACAAACTGCAACTAAAGGTATATATCTTAACCCAAAAAAAACAGGAGCGTAAAAAGATAAAGCTATTAAAGCTGTAAAATTTGGAGGGTGAGGGATAAACCTGCTTGCGACAAGAACTATAGCTATACCAAATGTTATTTTTAATGTATTCATAAATACTTTATAAAATTTATATAATTGATTAATTAAAATTAATTACTTATATATTACAAAAAAAAAAATATTTATATGTTAAAATCTCCATTTTTACCCAGAAAACCAAAAGATTTTAGAATTTTGATGTTATACCCTAATGTTCAAATGAGTAGTTTGATGCCACAAAGTATAGGAATATTTGCTGCATTATTTAAAAATGCTGGATATACCCAAGATTTATTTGACTGTACATATTATCAAGATTTTCATTTTAAAAAAAATAAAGAAGGTTTGTCCGAGGAGGAAATGCGAGATAAAAATAAATCTCAACCGATATATAATACTGATGAACTTTTAGAAAAAGGAGGAGCGCCGAAAAAAACAAGTATTAAAGATGATTTCGTTAAAAAAGTTCAAAATTTTAAACCTGACTTAATATTAGTTTCAGTTGTGGAAAGTACATGGTTTTTAGCTGTCGATCTCTTAGATAGTGTTCCAGAAAAAGATAGAAAATACAAAACTCTATTTGGAGGTGTTTTTGCTACATATGCTTCAGAAAAAGTAATAAGAAACCCACATGTTGATTATATATGTAGAGGTGAGGGTGAGGAGCCAATAATGGAGTTATGTGAAAAACTTATTTCAGGTGGAAGAATCGACAATACTTTAAATTTTACAATAAAAGGAAATGGTCAAATTTATAGAAACAGATTGAGATCAGGCATGGACATTAATACAGTTCCAATACCTGATTGGGATATGTTCGAGCCTGGCAGTTTATATAGGCCTATGCAAGGAAAAGTTTATAGAACAGTAGGTGTCGAAACTCAAAGAGGGTGTCCTTACACATGTACCTACTGTAATTCACCTGGTAACAATGTCATATATAAAGAGGAAACAAATAGAATATTTCATAGAAAAAAGTCTATAAAAAGAATGAAAGAAGAGTTTGATTTTCTAATAAAAAAATATGATCCAGAATTAATATATTTTATATCAGATACCTTTTTAGCGATGTCAAATAAAGAATTTGATGAATTTAAAGAAATGTATATGGATTATAAAATTCCATTTTGGATGAATACCCGAGCAGAAACAATTAATCAGCATAGAGCAGATAGTTTAGAGGAGATGAACATGCTTAGGTGTGACATTGGGATAGAACACGGAAATTCAGATTACAGAAAAAATTATTTAAAAAGAAATGTTTCTGACGAAGTACAATTAAAAGCATTCGAAATGTTGGTTGACCACAAATATACCCCAAAAGCAAATTGTATCATTGGCATGCCTGACGAAACAAGGGATTTAATTTTTGATACAATAAATTTTACAAGAAAATTACCCAAAGCAATGGAAGCTACTGGTGCATTTATATTTGCACCTTATCATGGAACACCTTTAAGAGATCTGGCTATAAAAAAAGGATATATAAAAGATGAAGATATTGTAACGCTTGGTATAACGGGTGGAGACAAAAGTATGCTTAATATGCCCCAACTTTCGTCTGAAGAAATAGGTGGATTGGCGAAAACATTTACATACTATACCAAGTTTCCAATTGAAAGATGGGATGAGATAAAAATTGCTGAAGAATTTTCTTCTAAGGGTGAGAAAAAACATGAGGAACTAGGAAAAGAATTTGATGAAATATACAGAGACCCTTTAGCCAAAAAGTCTATTAACGCTGTAATGTAATATTATCAGTTTTTTTAAAAATTTTTAAAAGCTTCTTTTAATACCAATGTTAAATGATCTACCATGTTGCGAGTAATCTCTGACAGTTTCGTATTTTTCATCTAAAATGTTAGTTAAACTCAAATTAACATTATATGTGTTCCATAAATTGTATCTTGCTATTAGGTCACTAACTAAATAATCATCCAATCTTTCATCGTCAAAAGTCCGATTACCATTACCGTAATCCCTGGCCATATCTGACCATTTTGTTTTGATTGTAAAATCAAAATTTTTATAATTAGGAATTTTAAAATTTGAGGATAAATTTATAATATTCCTCGGAACTCTCACTAACTGAGCATTAGTTTGACCTGAGCTCTTATTTGGATCGTCTTGTTCGGCACCATCATAACTGGAAGTGTAAGTATAATTTAGATCAAAATTTAAAAGATCGTTAAATTTCCAGTAAGAAATTAATTCTAGACCTTGTGTTTTTACTGTTCCTGGATGATTTCCTGCATCCCAACCTGAGGCCTGCCAACCTTCAAGAACATCATGGTATTTTATATTAAAATATGAAATATCTATATCTAAACCAATATTTCTAAAAGATTTTTCAAGACCTACATCAAAACTTTCACTATTTTCTGCAGACTCATTTCCATCATAACCTGATGAAGTATAAAAATAAAACTCATACAAAGAAGGATATCTAAACCCTGTACCATAAGATCCTTTAAGCTTAGTAGATTTGTCATCAAATACATAAGCCAGTGTAGCTCTATGAGAGTCCTCATTACCAGCTAATGAATGATCATCAAATCTTGATCCAAATGTTCCATACAAATTATTTGTTATTCTTTTTTGATAATCAAAATATTTAGATGTGACATATGCATCTCTATATTTTGTTCCTGTCAAGTCTTTATTATATCCGACGGAGTCATCTTCTCTTTCGACTCCAAAAACAATACTGTTATCTAAGTTTAAATTATAATTCCCTTGATAAAGAAATGCATATCTTTCTCCATAATAGTTGTCTTGATTAGTATTTTTACTATTTGGAGCGGCTGCGTAAATTCTTTTGACATAAGTGTTAGCAACAGTGAATTTATTAGTAAGTTTTTTTACAGGCTTATGTATTAAACTTATATTTGCTGATGACTCTATGGTATCCTGCTCTTCACTATGGTCTCTAGTTGGTGAACATCCAAACGCACTTGATACACATACAGCATCATATTGAAGATAAGTGTCAGCAATTCTATAATTGGTTTTTACTTCTAAAGCATTCGAAAATTGATGATTATAACTTGCTATCAATCCATTATTTCTATATCTATCTTTTTCATCATTGTGAGTCATTACTGAGATTCCATCTGTTTGAAATCTTTGTAAGCCGACATAATATAGGCTATTTTCTTTTCCACCTGATAAAGAAGTAGATAAATTATGAGTTTGATTTGAGCCCACAGAATAATTTAAATCTTTGTTGAAACCAGGCTTACCTTTTTTTGTAGTTATGTGTATTGTTCCACCTATTGCTCCACTTCCATAAATTGAACTTTGATTTCCTTTTAATATTTCAACTCTTGAAATTTGACTATTAAGTATATGATTAAAATCATAATCATTAGAAACGCTAGATGGATCCGACATTTTAACTCCATCAATATAAACAGTAGAATATCTTTTAGGTAAACCTCTTAACTGAATCGCAGAAGCTGTGCCATGACCACCACTCTGAAAAAAGTTTGTACTGGTAGTGTTAGTAGATAAAACATCTCCCAAAAATAATTCAGTTGAATTCTGAAAAAACTTTTCATCGAGTATTGTGACTGAGGTTCCTACAGTAGATAAAGATTGAGCTTTATTACTTGGTGCAATTACTATGACAGGTATTTCTTTGGCAAAAGCTCTTGTATAGGTAAATATAATTACAATTATTAAGGTTATCAAAGTTACTTTTTTTGGCATTACTTTCTCCTTGGTTGAACAATAGTTCAACACTTAGTATTTAGTTATGCCGATGCTAATTTGGAAATTGCAGAATTAGACTTTTCCTGGCCATCATTCAACAGCGGGCTATACTGGGTGGCGCTCCGACTTTACGGTTCCAGGAAGAGCCAATGAATTTCACACTGATTTCCCACCAAACTTCAGTATTATTGAATTTTTATCATAAAAGGTTTTAATTTGCTATAAATATTTTATAATAAATTGCTTTTATCTATTAAAATTCAATAGATAAAAAAAATATCGATTAAATTGAAAAGCTATCTATCAAAAATTTTTTTTGCACTTGAAAAAGAGGATATACACAAAGCCTCGTTTATATTTTTCTTAACTTTAATATGTAGTGTTGCTGAATTAATTAGTATTGGTCTTATAATACCAATGCTACATTTATTTGCAGGAGATGAGCTGCAAAGTACTTTATATTTCATACCTCAAAGTATTTTGGGTAATACTAATAAACTTTTGTTAATTATATTAGGTATTTTTGCTTTTATATATTTAATAAAGTTTTACTTAACAAAAACACTTATAAAACTTCAAAATAGTTTTTCTCATAATTTATTTGCAAAAACTTCAAAGAAATTTTTTAAATTATATTTAAACAAAAATTTCAATTTTTTTGTTCAAAATAATTCTTCAGATTTAATTAGAAATATTATGAGTGAATGTAATCTTTATTCAATGGGGGTAGTTTTTTCCTTAATTCAATTGATTTCAGAAATTATTATTTTTAGTTTCATAAGTATTTTTCTAATATTTTATAATTTTCAAATTTCTTTAATTGTAATACTAATGTTTTCTATAATTGGTGGAATTTTATTTAAAAAAAATGCTAACAACTTGAAGTTTTGGGGTAATAAAAGACAACATCATTCATCTCAGGCCTTAAAACAACTTCAACAAAGCTTTGGTAGTTTTAGAGAACTTATTATGAATAATTTAATAGATATATTTTATAATAATTATTCATTCCATACAGAAGAAAATGCCTTCGTTGGAATCAAGAAAGATACAGTAACTCAAATGCCAAGATTAATTTTAGAAATTTTGGCAGTTTTTGTTTTAGTTTTAATTGTATATTTTTTGATTCTTCAAGATAAATCCCTGCCAGAAATTTTAGTATTATTAGGAGTATTTTTTTATTGTACAATTAGACTATTACCCTCTGTTTCTAAAATAGTAAAATCAATTCAAAATTTAAGATATAACCACGTAGTTATAAATGTGATTTACCAGGGAATAAAAGAGTATAAAAAATTGCCTGTTAATCATCAAAAAAGTAATCCAGCACTAGTCGATTTTAATAATTTTAAAAAAATTAATTTTGAAAATGTAGATTTTGCTTATTCAAATCAGAAGACTATTTTTAAAGGATTGAATTTTCAAATTAATAAAGGGGATAAAATAGGAATAATTGGAAAAACTGGCTCTGGTAAATCTACTTTTATAAATATTCTGTGTGGACTTTTAGATGTTACAAGTGGAAAAGTTTATACAGATGACCCAAGTAATGAAAAAAATTATAAATCTATTCAAAAAATGATTGGATATGTTCCCCAAACAGTATCAGTTTTCGATGAAAGTTTATTATTTAATGTGTGTTTAACTGACGAAGTGGGTGATAAAGATTTACAAAAATTTTTAAAAGTTATTGAAATAGTAGACTTAAAAAATTTAATGAATTCTTTGCCAAATAAATCAAAAGAGCCAGTAGGTGAAAATGGATCAAGATTGTCAGGTGGACAGAACCAAAGACTTGGAATTGCTAGAGCTATATTTAAGGAACCAGAAATTCTTATTTTAGATGAGGCAACAAGCGCGCTAGATGTTACAACAGAACAAAAGATTTTAAACAATTTATTGTCTCTAAAGCCTAATATGACAGTAATTACTATCTCACATAGACAAACTTCATTAAAGTTATGCGATAAAATTTATGAGGTTTCAAATTTGAAACTTAATTTACAAACTAAATAATTTTTTGATTATTTTATCCAAGATTGTAGCCATTTAATATAATGCTTTGAACCATGTACTGTTCCCACACAATTACAAGTAGAGCACGGCAGCTCGTCTCTTTTGCCTTTAAATAGCATTTTTCTGTACTTATTATGAATTTTTCCATTCCAAATTTCAAAAAAATCTGTCTGCATAATATTTCCTACTGGATTACGTCTTTGCCAATCATGTGGACATATATATATATCGCCATTCCAATCTATTTGTACGTGATACGCAGGATAGAAACATTTTTTGTCTTTCATTTCTTTTACCTCTATCTGTTTACCATTTGTAACGGTTCCAGCTCTATTTGTAATATAATCTGAAAATTCCTCACCTTTATGCCATCTATCTCTTAAAACCATAAAATCTTTTGGTATATTAGTTTCATTAAGCATATCTGTGAATTTATCTATTTGTTCTGGTCCATCATACATACTTACGACAAGTTTAGAAACTTTAGAATTATATAATTCAATTAATTTTTTTTTTGTTAGAGGATCACCGTTTGTTACAATTTCTATACCCCAGAATTGTCCGATCAAATTTGTAATCTCCGATATATTAGGATGAAGCAATGGTTCACCATACCCACACATTGTAAATGATCCCTCAAATTTTATTCTTTTTAAATCTGATATCATTTTTTCGATAAGTTTGATTTCCATTTTCATATATGTGTTAGGTGCAATATTAGCATCTGATTTAGGACAAAAACTGCAGTCTCGATTACATACATCAATTAAGCTTAATTCAATCCAGCTTGGTAAAGGTACACCTAAAAAAAGTTGAGGCTCTCTGTCTAAGATTGGTTTTTTCCGCTCTATATTTTTTTCAATAGTTATTTTTGGATCCCGGATAGTGTTATGGCCAAATTTGTTGTTCATTATATAATAATTAAATCTAATTCAATCTTTTAAATTATTTTACTTTAATTTAAAACCTTTATTTAAAATACTTTTTTAATCCAATACTTATATATTTAGTAAGAAATTCAAGATCTTTACCAGTAGTGGCAGTAGACATAAAAATTATACCGTTTCTTGGATATAAAATTTTTTTAGAGTATAGAAATTTAACAAAATGAGAAATCTTTTTGTTATTTTTCCTTTCCAAAAAATCTCTAGAAAGTCTATTTGTAATTGATATTTTTGAAAAAATTATTCTTAAAAAACTTTCGAATCTATAAACTTTAACATCCAGGTTATTTTTTTTTGAAAAAGTGTTTAACTTTTCTTGAAGTAATTTTGTTTTATCAATAACATTTTTTACTAAATTCTTATTCTTATCTATATAGTTTAAAGTATTTAGACATGAATAAAATGAATAATTATTTGCAGAGTATGTTCCACCAAAAAATATTTTTTTTTTCAGTTTTGAAATTTTGTTATTTATTTTTTTATTAACTAGTATTAAAGAAATAGGCAAACCTCCACCTATAGCTTTTCCAACCAAAGTAATATCAGGTAAAATATTAAATTTATTTTGAACACTTCCTTTATCTGTTCTTATTCCAGTTATCATCTCATCAAATATAAGAATAATTTTCTTTTTTGTGCAGAACTTCCTTAGAAATTTTAAATAATATTTGCTTTTTTCTAAAGGCAAAGATGCTGTGATAGGTTCTACTATTATGCAAGAAATATCTTTAGATTTTTTATCTAATATTTTTTTTGATTGTTCTATGTCGTTATAGGGTAATATAATTAAATCTTTTTTACTACTGTCGTTTAATCCTGATGAAAGTGGTATAGGAATAAGATTTTTTTTTGAAAAAAATAAAGTTTGATCAACAGATCCATGCCAACTACCGCTAACCATAGCTATTTTATTTTTATTAGGGTTTAAGGCTCTACATATTCTAATAGCTTTAATTACACTCTCAGAGCCTGTTGTACAAAAAATTATATTTTTAGTGCTTTTAAAATATTTTTTTATAATTGATAAAATTTTATCAGTAATTTTTTTTTTACCAAAACTTGAGAGGGACAATTTTTCATTTTTAATTTTGCTTAAGGTATTCAAGAAGGTTTGACTATTGTGACCTAATAATAATACACCTGAGTGTAAAGATAGATCAAAAAACTTTCTTCCGTTTATCCAAACAAAAGATTTATTGGCCTTTTCTATACTTTTAAAATTTTGATAAATATTTTTCATAAATTTAATTTTTTTTATTTATTAATAAACAATATCCATATTTATAATCAGTAGCATCTTTGGGTAAATTAATAAATTTATAGTTTAATAAGTATTTATCTTTCAATTTTTTTAGCGATTTCTCAAAAAATTTTTTCTTATAGAATCTAATTGGAGTATTTTTATATTTCCTTTTAAAATCTTTACTAGATAATTTTTGCCTTTTTCGAACTGTTTCAGAATATTCATATTTTGTATCAAAGTTTTTAATATCATAAATAAGTATATTCTTCTTAGTTTGCCTAATTAACATATCAAGTATGGAATACGCGTATTTTTCACTGATAAAATATTGAAATACAGAGTTACATAATGAATAGTCTACCTGTTTTTTTTTAACAATATTTTTTAAAATAATATTTTGGTGATTTGTCGTAAAAAAAATTGTATTTCTCAATATTTTCTTTTGGAACAATATTAATGGTTTCGAAATTTCTAAACTAATATTATTTTTTAAATTAAATTTTTTAATATAATAATATAAAAATCCTCCATTTCCTGAACCAAAATCCAAAATAGAAGAATTTTTTTTTATCTTTAAATATTTTAATTGAAATTTTATAATATTTATAAATTTCCTATATGTTAAATTTGGATAAATAATTGAGCTTAAAAAATATGATTGTAAATTAAAGCTTTTATTTTTTTGTAAAAATATATTTTTGGAGTCAATATTATAAAAAAAATCATTTTTATTAAAAAGTTTATGCCAGTTATTCTTTATCATTTTATTCATTTAAAATGAATTCTTTGATTTTCTTAAGAACTTTATCAGATGGAATATTATTCCCATCTGGAATTAAATTTTCATACGAATATTTCTTTAAATTATTTTTATTAATATTAGAATTTTTTTTAGAAATAATTTTTTTAATATCTTTTATATTTTCAATTTTATCGATATTAATATATGGGACTTTCAAGTTTTTTATATATGCATCAATTAGGTTAGATACATAATTACCAAGTAAATTTGTGTTAAAACAAATTATTCTTTTATTTAAAATGATCGCATCTCTAATAGATGAACTTTCGTGAAAAAAAACAACAGAAGAACTATATATTTTTTCACAAGTATGTCCTTGGGTAATTTTGAATGAAGGGAATTTTTTTTTATATAATAATATATCCGATGAGGGATGAAGTGCAATTTCAACAGGCTTTCTAAATATCTTTTGAAACACAGATAAATTGTATTTTAAAGCATTTATGTACTCTTCGCTATTCTTCTTAATTTTTTGTCCCTCTCTAACTAAAATTTCTTTATGATTATAATTTCCATCTAAAAATAACAAAATATTATTTTTAACTTTATATTTTTTTTTTTTTAAATATTCAAAAGAATTTGAATTTATTAATTCTATTTTTTTATAATTCAATAAAAATTGTAAAGACGGAAACTGATTTATAAATTTTCTAATTAAACTATTATTTATTTTGTTTACAACTTTATATCTTGATTCAAAATAAAAATGTGTTTTAGGTAGAATACAAAATAGAATAAATAACCTAAAGATAATCTTCTCAAAAAATTTATACAAATTAAAAATAAAATTTCTTAAATTATATTTTTTAAGATTTACAGAAGTCTCACTAGTTACTAATCCAAAGTTCATTATAAAAATTAAAAATATATTTTTTTTATTAATTACTTTTCTTAAGTGGAAGTTACTTAAATTTCTTGGTATTGCATCTATTGCAAAAATTTGTTTATCATCAGTATATTTCAAAAAATTTGAATTTTTATCAACATTTAATATTTTAAAATTTTTGTTACTTAATTGGGGATATTTTTTTGAAAAATCTTTTATATTTGATTTCTTAAAATTATAAATTGTAAATTTTTTATATCTTAAAAAAAACTTTATTATAAAATTGTAATAGATATTAATGATGAAATCTAAATCATTTGTCGCAGCAAAAAGACAAAATTCATAATTTTCTGATACAGACTTATTAAATTTCATTAATTATTTCTTTAATTGTTAAAATTTTATTATTTTTAAGATCAATTATTTTTTTATTTTTTAAAAGATTAATACTTTGTTTTTTATTAAGATAATTAAGTTTATTACTCTTATTTCTACTTTCTTTAAATTTGGAACGATAAATTTTATATTTCTTAATTTTTGGCACTATATATTTTTTAAATTTTTTATTTATAAAAAAAGCATTGTTGCCAGCACTATTTGTGCCAATAAATATAAATTCTTTTTTTAATGTGTTTTGTATAGCTTTTATTGATGCTCCAAAGTATAAGTTACTATAGTGTTCTTTTGTCCGGTTAAAAATTTTTTTGTATGGTACAGAAATAGATTTTTTATATCCAAATAACGGATTAAATTCACATATAAATATCACTGGTTTAAAAAATTTAAGTTTTTGTAGGATCCAATAGTCATTTCCATCTATATCTAAACTAATCAAACCGATTTTTTTTGGAATTTTTAATTCTTTTATAATTTCATCAAAATTTGACAAGTTTAAATATTTTTCAGCGAGATTTAAATTATACTTCCAAAAAATTCTATCCTGTTTTATTTTTTTAGTAGCAGACTTATCGCCTTCAATTAAATATCCATCCCATCCATTATTTAATAGTAAATACCTTGTGTTTGATTCTTTATAATCTTCAGTACCAATCTCTAAAAAGCTGTTTGGGATTTTTTTTATTTTATTGATCAACCAATCTATTATTCCATCCTCACCCCATTGAGAAAAAACTCGAAACTCAACTTTTGATAAATCACTGATTTTGCTTAATTTATTATTTTTTAAGCCCAATCTTTTTGCTTCTAAAATTATTTTTTTATCAAATTCGTCTGAATAAATTGACTTAATTGTTTTTTTTATTTTATATTTTAAATTTAAATTGAACATTTTTAAAAATAGATTTACAGAAGATATATAATAAATCTAATTTATTTTATAGATTATATACAATAATTATGAAAATTTTAGTTACAGGAGAAGCAGGATTCATAGGTTTTAGTCTAGCAACAAGATTATTAAAAAGAAATCATACTGTTATTGGGGTGGATAACTTAGAACCTTGTTATAGATTAAGTATAAAAAGAAAAGAATTTCTTTATTAAAAAAATTATTTATGCATCTTCAAGTTCTGTTTATGGAGATCAAAAAATATTTCTAAAAAATTTCATTTATAATTTTCTTTATAATAGCGTTAAAAAATATTGCACTTACCAAAAGAAAACTTTGCTTATTGTTTATTCGTATTCTTGCTTCCTCAAAAATATGATTAAGAAATCCGTATTTACTAGAAAAACCTCCTGACTTTACGATTCCTATCAATTCCTCTTTTTTGGTTGATACACCTTTTATTTTCAAATTCATTAAAGCTCTCAAGTAAACATCATAATCTGCAGAACATTTATATGTTGTATTAAACAAACCTATTTTTTTGTAAATATTTTTTTTTAAAAAAAAACCTGAAGAATGAGAAGTTGCAAAATCAAAATTATATTTAAGTCGATTTAAATTAAAACCATATTTTAATATAGTATCTTTAGTATAGTGTCTTTTAATTGTACCAAAAACAAAATTTATGTTCTTATTCTTATCAAAAATATTGTTAATTATATTGAGTGCGTTTTTAGTTAAAAAATCTCCACTATTTACAAAGACTATAATTTCACCTTTTGCAACTTTGAGACCTTTATTCATCGCAAAATAAAGTCCTTTGTCAGGTTTAGAAATTATATAGTCAATTTTATTTTTATATTTTGATATTAATTTTAAAGTTCCATCTTTCGAGTCTCCATCAATAATTAGATATTCAAAATCTTTATAAGATTGATTAATTACACTTTTGATTGTTTTTACAATCCCAAATTTATCGTTTTTCACAACTGTAATAACCGAAAATTTTGGGTTTTTTTTTGAAATTCTTTTCATAATTTTTTTGTAAGATATTTAATATCTATTATTTTCTATACAATTAAATTAATAAATATTAAACATTCATTAAATGATTGATAGAATTGGATTAACAGGTTCAACAGGAAGTTTAGGAAAAATTATTTTAAAAAATGTTAAAAATATAAGGTTCCAATGCTTTAAAGGTGATGTAAGAGACCGTTCAGCAGTATTTAATTGGATTAAAAAAAACAATTTTTCCATAGTGTTGCATTTAGCAGCTATCGTCCCAATAAAAGATGTGAATAGAAACACTTTAAAAGCTAAACAAGTCAATTTTGATGGAACTAAAAATATTGTAGATGCTTGTTTAGAAAAAAAAATAAAATGGTTTTTTTTTTTCATCAACATCTCATGTTTATAAATCATCTCAAAAAAAAATCACAGAAAAAAATCAAAAAAAACCAATTTCATATTATGGAAAAACAAAACTATTGGCCGAGCAATATATAATTAAAAAATTTGAGTCTGCAAAAATTAAGTATTGTATAGGAAGAATTTTTAGCACCACAAATAAAAATCAAAAAAAAAATTATTTAGTACCTGATTTAAAATATAAAATTAAAAATGCCAAAAAAAAAATATTGTTAAAAAATTTAAATCATTATCGTGATTTTATATCTATGGAAGATATATCTAAGATTATTTTTGTTTTGTTAAAAAAAAGATTTAATGGAATTTTAAATTTTGGAAGTGGCAAGGGGATTTTCCTAAAAGATATTTCAAAAATAATAGCTAAAAAATACAAAAAGGAAATTATATACGACGATAACAAAAAAATAACATATTTGGTTGCAAATATATCAAAATTGTTGAGGCATTATAAATTTAAAAAATCTAAAGAAATTGAAAAACTTATTTTCTAAAATATGATAAAAGTACTTTTTGAAAGTAGTATTTTTTTACATCAAAAAGTAGGTGGAGTTTCTAAGTACATAATCCATCTGCATGAAAATTTAGGTAAATACAAAGTCTCATCAAAAATTTTCTCACCTGTAACTATTAACGATTATCTTGCAAATAAAGAAAATATAATTTTTTTTCTTAAGTTTAAAAATATTCCAAAATTTTGCAGAAAGTTTTTTTTTTTATTAAATAATTTATTAACATTTATTTATATAAGAATAAATAAGCCTGATATTTTACATTTTTCTTATTATAACAAGTCTCTTATTAAATTTATAAATATACCATATATATTAACTGTTTATGACTTAATTCACGAAAAATTAAAATATAAACAAAATCAATTTGAAAAAAAAGATTTAATTGCAAACGCTAAACACATTATTTGCATTTCAGATGAGACAAAAAAAGATTTAATTAAAATATATAAGATTAAAAAAGAAAATATTTCAGTAATCTACTTAGGAGGTCCTGAATTAAAAAAAAAAATATCTAATACGAAAGAAAATTATATTCTATATGTTGGCGATAGAGGAAGATATAAAAATTTTGATAATTTTATAAAGGCTTTTAGTAAATCA
>MDTB01184967.1_pt1 | contig 41974 bp, 33 predicted proteins | sample 811161 | NCBI WGS metagenome assembly MDTB01 (sample SAMN05326650, study PRJNA326480) | marine metagenome | isolation source: seawater | place: Mediterranean Sea | collected 2009 | reverse complement strand
CTTCGCGTCGGCCATCCACATGACGGCACTTGGCGGCAAGAAGCTGAAAAACGGTTCGTGGGCGTCATGCAGGCTGGTGTTGCCCACGTTGGGCACCACGGTGGCTCGGGTCATCTTGGCCACACTCAGCTGCGACGTCGGGTCAAACTTGCGGATCGAGTCCACGTCGTCCCCAAAAAACTCGATCCGGTACGGGTGGTCGAAGCTGTAGGAGAAGATGTCGACGATGCCGCCGCGCATGCTGTACTGGCCTGGCTCGTACACGAAATCCACCTTTTCGAATTCGTACGCCAGGAGCACCTCGTCAAGGAAGTCCATGGTGTACGTCTCGCCGAGGGAAATCGTGAACGTTTGGTCGCTCAGTTCCTTGCGGGTGATGACCTGCTCAGCCAGCGCCTCAGGGAACGTCACGACAACCAACCCGTCTCGCCCGCCGTTGATTTCGTTCAACACCTCGGCGCGCATGGCGATGTTGGCGTTTTCCACCGTGTCCTCGTCTGCATAAGGCACCCGGGCGGACCGTGGGTAGAACAAGATGGGCCGGGCGTCCCCCAACACAGATTGCAGGTCGTTCATGAAGTACGCCGCTTGTTCCTTGTCGTCCAGGACAAACACGTGGTGCCGCGGGTTGGCCAGCTCGTCCTCGTGGCTGAGCATCCCGGCAATGGCCAGCGGAATGGCGGACCCGACGGCGCCATGCATCTCCACTTTGGCGCCTTGGGTCTTCAGCGCACCGCGAAGGCCCCTTGCACGAGGGTCACGGGTGTAGAACTGAAGAAGGTCTGCGGGGCGCATGGCCCGCAAAGTTAAGTGACGCCTGCGCCCTGTTCCCCTGCGCGGCGGGCTTTTCGGCACGTTTTAAGGGCATCGATGAGGTGGCGGTTGCCCGCGTAGTATGGGGTGCGTTCATGCAGCGACTTGGGCACCCGGTCCAGGATCCTGCCGTGGTCGTCCAACGCCTGTCCCCCGGCTTCCTCGGCCAACCAAGCCAGGGGCGCACACTCGTACAGCAGGCGCAGCTTGCCATCGGGTTTGTCCGTGGTGGAAGGGTACAGGTAGATGCCCCCGTGGATGAGGTTGCGGTGGAAGTCCGCCACGAGAGAACCGATGTACCGCCCTCTGAAACCCACATCCACAGCTTCACGGCACGTGTCGATGAAGTCTTGGGTGGCCTGGTTGCTCTTGGCTTTCACGGCGTCGTTGATGCTGTATGTGACGCCGCGCTCGGGGAACACCATGTCGGGATGCGACAGGAAAAACTCCCCCACCCCAGGGTCGAACGTGAAGCCATGCACCCCGTGCCCGGTGGTGTACACAAGCATGGTGCTTGACCCGTACAGGACGTATCCCGCGGCCACTTGGGCGGTGCCCGCTTGCAGGAAGTCCTGGCCCTCGAGCGGCTCTCCCATGGGTGTGACGCGCCGCACAATGCTGAAGATGGTTCCGATGCTGACGTTCACGTCGATGTTGGAGGATCCGTCCAAGGGGTCGATAAGCACGATGTACTTGCCGGACCGGCCTTCGTCTTGGTCGCCGCAGAGCACGTAGCCATCCCGTTCCTCCGACCCGATGCCGCACACGCTCTTCCCGGCAGAGAGGATGCGCATGAAGGTGTCGTCGGCGAAGACGTCGAGTTTTTGTTGTTGTTCGTCTTGAACGTTGGTGGCCCCGGAAGCCCCGAGGATGTTGGTCAGCCCAGCTCGGTTGACCTTTTGGTTCACGATTTTCGCCGCCACCCCGATGTCGGTGAGGAGCCGCGTGAGTTGGCCCGTCACAAACGGGAATTCCGCTTGCCGGTCCATGATGAATTCGCCAAAAGTGGGTGCCTTGATCATTGCAGGTACCTTTTGTTCAAAAATAGCGGACCCTCGACGAGTCTGGTTGGGCCCCGGTGAGAACTTTCGGAAATGACGCTGTCTCGCTTCTTTCTTCTTGTGTGTTGCGCGGTGCTTGGCGTGTCCACCTTGGCCCAAACTACGACCCTTCCCGACCTCGACCAAGGCCGTCTTTGGGTCAGTCCGCTCGCCGTCCTGACCACAGGCATTCACGCGGGGTACATTTTGGAAGAACCCAGCGCTTGGTTGGGCTTTGGTGGTGTGCGGGTGGAGGCCAATGTCTGGGACCGAAAGGCTCGTCTCTACGCCCTTTGGCGAACCGATCGATCAGAGCTTGGCTTCGAACAATCCTTCCGTGAGGTAGGACTCGGAGTGGCCAACCTTGGCGACCTTGGTAGCCGAAATACCGCCCTCAAATCAACGGTTGGAGGTCCGTCCGCCTACGTGGCTTGGGGCCACACCCGTCGAACGCTGGAGTGGCAGCGCGGCCGCGGAAAGGGCACAATGCCCATCACGGTGATGTGGGGAATCCGGGCGGAATGGTTGTCTCGTCGCGTGACCGTGGGCGCGCCAAACGGAAACACTCAGGAATTCAATTTGGGGTTGTTCCTTCCTGTGTTTGCGCGCCTCCAGTTGCCGATCGGCTGACCTTTAGTCGAGAAGGGCGGCGGCCAGCTCTTGGAATTCGTCTACGCTCAATTGCTCGGCGCGTTGGCCTTGGAACGGCATAGGGATGCGTGTGGCATCGAAGCCGCCATTTTTGATGCTGTTTCGCAAGGTTTTCCGCCGCTGGTTGAAGGCCGCTTTGACGACCCGCACAAAGTGCGCGTGGCTGACGCCATGGGGGAGGGTGGAGACGTCGTTGCGCACGAGTCGTATGACGCCGCTCTTGACTTTGGGCGGCGGGTCGAAGGCGTGCTCGTGCACGGTGAAGAGGTAATCGATGTCGTAGTACGCCTGGAGCAACACGCTCAAGATGCCGTAGGTTTTGGAGCCGGGGCCCTCCGCCACGCGCTCGGCGACTTCCTTTTGGAACATCCCCACGCATTCGGGCACACGGTCGCGCCAGTCCAACACCCGGAACAGGATCTGGGAGCTGATGTTGAACGGGAAGTTGCCTGCCACAATGAAGGGGGCGCCGTTTGGGAACGCCTCACTGGGGTCCCACTTGAGCAGGTCAACGCCAAAGACGTCTTCCGCCGGCAGTACGCCCTGGCTTGTCAAATAGAGAACGGACTCGTCGTCCAGTTCCACCACCTTGACCCGCAGGTCTCCCCGGTCCAGGAGCGGACGCGTCAGGGCGCCTGTCCCGGGACCCACTTCCAACACATCGACGCACCCCTGATGTTTGGTGATGCCCAAGGCGATCCGTCGGGCGGCGTCCAGGTCGCGCAAGAAGTGTTGTCCTAGGTGCTTTTTGGCCTTGACGTGCATGCCCTGCGCGGAATCAGTTCTCCTTGGGGTCGAATCCTGGGGAGGGATGTCCCTCGGCGATCAGCGGAAGGACAGTGCGGAATCCAGTGGCTTTGCTGCCCCATTTGGCTTGGTGCTCGGCTTGAAGGGCGGAGGCGTGGTCCTTTTGGTACGCCTCGAACGCTTCCACGCTGCGGGCCATGTATTGCACCGCAAACGTGACACCGCCTTGCGCTTCCCCTTGCACTTGGCACAGGCGGAAATCGCGGAAATGCCCGGTGGCCAGCACGTCCGGGATGTGTTCTTCCATCATGTACTTGACCCAATCGTTGGCGCTCTCCTCAGAGACGCTCACGGTGACGTTGTAGAGAACCATGTGGCGAAGTTATTCGAGTTCGTCCCCCCGCAAGGCCCTGAACCGTTTGCGGGCCGCCACGGCGTACAGAGATCCAGGAAAGTCGAAGAGCAATTGTTCGTAGAGGTCTTGGGCGGTGACCTTGTCATCCAAGGCATGGTGGGTCAGGTCGGCTAGCTTGAACAACGCGTCGTCCCCAGTGATGTCGTCGAAGTGCAGGTCCACGACTTCTCGGTACAGCGCCATGGCCGTGTCGACACGCCCTTGCTCAAGGAACATGTCCGCGGACATCATCAGGATTTCGTCTTCCAAGGCGTGCCCAGGATGGCCTGTCTGAAGGGAATCCAACGTGGCGTGGGCCTCGTCGAAGCGACGTTGCATGTTCAACAGGTCGGCCCGCGCGAACATCTCCATCGGCGTGGTCAACGTGTCGAGGTTGAAGTTGTCGGTGATGAGCAAGCTCAAGTCGATGGCGTCGTTGGAAATCAGCTTGGACGTGGAGGCTTTGAGGGCGTTGAGCTGGCTCTGGGCCCAATTGAAATCGCCGCCGTAGTAGCTGACGCGCGCGTTGCGGAATTTGGCCTCGTGCCCCAAGGGGTCGTCCTTGAAGTCCAGCACGATTTGCGAGAAGAGCAACGAGGCGTCCCAAATCATCCCTTCAAACACGTAGATGTCGCCAAGTGTGAGTTTGCACGCGGCCGCCACACGGTTGTTCAAGTCTTGCTCGGCAAGCAGGGTCTCCAAGTCCTCGATGCCTTCATTGGCGCGGTTCAGGTAAAACGAGAGAAGGTGCGCCCGGTCCTTGACCATCATGGCTGTTTCAGATCGAATGCCCAAGTCGCGCAAGCTTGACGCGTACGACTCTGCCAACACGGCCATCGCGTCGAGGTCGGCCGGCACTTCCTCGGTCAGGTTGTCGAACTGCACCTGCAACACTTCGTTCCGCGCCGTGAAGAAGTACGGGTTGTTGGGCCCTTGGCCGGCCACGTATTCGTAGCACTTCAGTGCGGTTGCGCGGTCGCCGTTGGCTTGGGCGGTGTGCCCCAGTTCCATCATGCGTGTGCCTCCCTCGTTCAGCCGCAGGTCCAAGGACTTGGCATGGATGAACGCCGAGGCAAAGTCCTGGATTTGGTTGAAATGCCAAACGAGCAATTCGGGGTAGATGATGTTGTCAGGGTTGGCTTGGATGGCGCGGAGCAAGGCGGTGCGCACCAATTCTCGGTTGTCTTCCACCAGCGTCAACCTGAGGTTGCGGTTGAGGCTGTTTTGAACCGTCCGCAGGTAGTTGGGCTTCGTGGCAAGCAACGACATGTACGCGCCGACCATCCCTTCAAAATCGCCCCGCATGCCTTGCAGGTTGGCAAGTTCATAGTCGAAGCCGACCGTTCCCAACGTTTCGGCGCGTAGGTAGGTGGCGAGCGCCATGTCGAGCTCGTCGAGCTTGATGAAAGCGTTGGCCAAAGCCACGGCCGCGGGCCGTCCTTTGGGCAGCAATTCCAAAGCTTCTTCGAAGGCCTCCATGGCGTCGTCGCGCATGCCAAAGTGGAGGTACAACGAGCCCAGGTCCACCAGGGCTGTGGACTTGGAGTTCTTGTGCCTCCGTTTCAGCCGTCCCTTGACAAGTTTTTCGGCGGCGTCGAAATCGTCCAAAGCCAGCAAGGTGCCGTAGTACATCTGGTACACGGCGTTCGTTTTGTTCTTTTTCCACAGGGGCTCGAGGTAGAGGCGCGCTTGTGGGTAGCTGCCCTCATTGAAGTAATATTCGGCCAGCTCAAGGTCGGATTGTGCTTGGCATGGCGCAGGCGCCATCAGTCCCATGAACAGCACCAGGCCAAGCAGGCCCCACAGGGTTGTGGACCGCGTGGTCATTCGGCGGCGATGTGTTGGGCCCACTCGGCGCGTTTGGCCTGCAAAAGGCTGTCCATCGGTGCTCGGGTGACGGCTTCGAGGTCCATGCCTGCGTCGATCAAGCGCCGGGTGTCTTCCACGAAGGCGAGCCATTTGGCCACCGCGTTGAGCTCGTTTTGGGCTTGACGCTGGAAATACGCGTCGTCCATGGTCACTCCGTGGGCATCCACCTCGGCGCCATTGCGGATGGCCCCGATCAAATTGGCCAGTTGAGAAGTGCACAGCGCACCCTGTTCGTTCAATGCGTTGACCCGTTGAGGGGCGTCTTTCAGGTGGCGCTTGACCCGAGCCCAATCTCCGATGAGCTGACCGTCTTCCACAGAGAAGGTCAACGTGGAATCGGCAATGAGCCAAGTGAGGTCGCGCACCCGCTCGTCCACGCGGGCCCGGATGGCCGTCAGGGTGTCGACGTTCCAGGCGACCACTTGAGCCATGCCTTCCTCCACTTGGGCGGCCGCCTCGCGCAACGGCGTGAGGTGGGGTTGCCCTGGACCGGCGCAGTTGCTCAACCCCAGGGCCAGTAGCACGAGGCCAGCAAGGAACGACCTGGTCATCCTCCGATGCGGTCGAATCCAACGAAAGGCACCAGAGCCTTGGGGATGACGATGCCTTGGTCGTCTTGGTGGTTTTCGAGCAAGGCCGCCACGATGCGCGGCAACGCCAGGGCAGATCCGTTGAGCGTGTGCACAAACTTGTTCTTGCCGTCCTCGTCCTTGAAACGGCACTTCAAACGGTTCGCCTGGAACGTTTCAAAGTTGGACACCGAGCTGACTTCCAGCCACCGTTCTTGCGCGGCAGACCACACTTCAAAGTCGTACGTCATCGCGCTGGTGAAGCCCATGTCGCCTCCGCACAAGCGCAGCACCCGGTAAGGGAGTTCCAAACCTTCCAGCAGTCCCTTCACGTGGTCGACCATGGTGTCGAGGGTGGCGTAGCTCTGGTCCGGGTGGGTCATTTGGACGATTTCCACCTTGTCGAATTGGTGGAGCCTATTCAGGCCGCGGACGTCCTTGCCATAGCTGCCGGCTTCCCGACGAAAGCAGGGGGTGTACCCACAAATCTTCTGGGGCAAATCTGCAGCCTGCAGCACCACGTCGCGGTAGATGTTGGTCAAGGGAACCTCTGCCGTGGGGATCATGTACAGGTTGTCCTCTTGCATGTGGTACATCTGGCCTTCTTTGTCAGGGAGCTGCCCTGTGCCGTAACCGGAGTCGGCGTTGACCATGTGGGGCGGGATGAATTCCATGTACCCTGCGTCGTCAGCTTTCTCAAGAAAAAAGCGAATGAGGCCCCGCTGCAACTTGGCGCCCTGGCCCTTGTAGAAAGGAAATCCAGCGCCGGTGACCTTGGCCCCGAGGTCGAAGTCGATGAGGTCATGCTCCTTGGCCAGGTCCCAGTGGGGCTTGGCGGCCCCTCCGGCGGCTTCGGGCTCCGCGCTGCGGAACACCTCCACGTTGTCGTTGGGGGTTTTGCCTTTGGCCACGAGGTCGCAAGGTGTGTTCGGGAGCGACACGAGGAGCGCCTGAAGCTCGTGTTCCGCGGCGTCCATGGCGTCCTTCAGCTCTCCCGTCTTGGCCTTCAACCCAGCGGTCTTGGCTTTGACCTCTTCCGCCTCGGCTTTCTTCCCCTCACGCAACAGCCCGCCAATTTGACGGGACAACGAGTTGCTTTCGGCGAGGACTTGGTCAAGCTCGTTCTGGGTCGCGCGTCGCTTGGCGTCCAAATCGAGGATTTGGTCCACTGTGGCGGTGGCGTCAAGATGTCGCTTGGCCAAGGCGTCCAGCACACGGTCTCTCTCTTCGCGAAGGCATTGAAGGGTCAGCATGGGGCGGGTTCTGTGAGGTCCAAAAATAAGAACTCCCGACCTGTTGGGGCCGGGAGTTCACAAGCTTTACGTTCTTGTCAATCAGGCGTCTCCTGCGGGAATCACAGAGACAAATGAACGGTTGTTCGCCTTCTTGCGGAACTCGACGGTTCCGTCTGTCAACGCAAACAAGGTGTGGTCCTTGCCGATGCCGACGTTGTCACCTGGGTGGTGCTGGGTGCCGCGCTGGCGAACCAAGATGTTGCCTGCGATGCAGTGTTGCCCACCGAAAATTTTCACGCCCAAGCGTTTGGACTGGGACTCACGTCCGTTCTTCGAACTCGCTGCCGCTTTTTTGTGTGCCATGGCTTCTGGGGTTTATTCTTCAGTCTTTTTGGGCGCAGCCTTCTTGGCTGCGGGCTTCTTGGCCGCGGGCTTCTTGGCCGCAGGCTTCTTTGTAACTGCTTCCTTTGCAGGAGCCGCTTCCGCATCCTTCTTGGGCGCTGCCTTCTTGGCGGCGGCCTTCTTGATGTCGGTGATTTTGATTTCCGTCAAGGACGCGCGGAAGCCGTTGAGCTTCTGGTATCCTTTGCGACGCTTTTTCTTGAAGACAAGAACCTTGTCTCCTTTCAGGTGCCGTTCAACGACGGCGTGGACGGCCAAGCCGTCTACCGCGGGGGCGCCAACAGTTACGTCACCACCTTTGTCGACGAGGAGCACTCGGTCAAACTTGACCTTCTTGCCCTCCTCTGCGTCGAGGCGGTTGACGAACACCTGCTGGTCTTTCTCTACCTTATATTGGTGCCCTGCGATCTCTACGATTGCATACATGAGGATTGAATTTTTCCCACAAAGGGAGCGCAAAGATAGTGGGAAAGTCTGAAACCCCCAAACCGTCAGAGGGCCTTTTCCGAGGCCTTTCGCCCACCTCGATTCACAAGCCAAACCCCCATCAACACGACCGTCCCGCCCAATAGGTGCCAACGCGTCAAGGGCTCTTGATCAAGCCACCCCCACATCGTGGCGAAGAGGGGAATGATGTACGTGACGGTGCTTGCAAACAGGGCGCTGGTGCGTTGAATGATGCGGTTGAAGGCCACCAAGGCCAGGCCCGTTCCGACCACAGCGAGCACCACCATGGCCCACAACCCTCGAAGGCCGTCCGGGTGGGTGAACGCCAAGGTGGGCAGGTCTCCTGACAGGCCCAACGCCGCCGCGGGCAACCCCATCAACCCCAGGGCCAATGCCGCAACGCCGGCGGCAGGCACGGCGTGGAGTTTGTGTCGAATCACGTTCACACTGACCCCGTAGCATACCGTGGCCGCGAGCACGCGCCCCGCCCCGCCGAGGGCTTCTTGACCCAGCACGTCGCCCATGCCAGGCTGGAAGGCCAATATGGCAGCCCCCACCAACCCCACGGCAATGCCGGCCATCTGCAGGGCGTGGGCCCGGGTCTGGAAGAGCAGCACCCCCACGATCAGGGTGAACATGGGCGTGAGGGCGTTGAGCATGCCGGCCACGGAGGAGGGGATCAAGGTTTGGGCTGTGGTGAAGAAATACGCAGGAAGCATGTTGCCCAATCCGCCTACAACGAGGAGCCAGGGCAAGTTCTGGCGCGTGAGGTAGGTGCGGTGGGTCCACGCCAATGGGGCCATGGCCAATCCGGCGATCGCGATGCGGCCCAGGGCGACGTCCAAGGCGAGGAAAAGACGCTCTCCGGCGGTGTCGAATAACGCCATCTTCATGAGGATGAAGGAGCTGCCCCACACAAACCCAAGCGCCAACAGCGCCAGCCACATTTTGGAGTTGGAGGTCCCCATGAGGTTGCAAAATTAGCACAAGGCCCATGGTGTCGCCCGGGGACCCGCTATCTTTGACTCATGCGAATCCCCTCTCTCCTTTGCACAATGCTGGCCCTCATCTGGATGTCGTGTGGAGGCCCTTCTGCCGACATGGTTCCCACGGTCTACGAAGAGACCCGCGTGGAGGGTGCCATCGAACGCACGGTGGCGGAGATGTCCGTTCAAGGCATGATGTGCGAAGTGGGGTGTGTGGCCAAAGTGCGCAAGGAGCTGCTCGAAGTTCCTGGCATGGCGACGGCCACCATCGACTTTGAAAAGGACCGGAGCGTGAATGTGGCGAAAGTGGAGTACGACCCTGCGGTGGTGGACGCAGAGGCGCTCGTGGCCAAAGTGACGGCCATCGGGGACGGCATGTACCCGGTGGAACGCATGGCGGTGACCCACTTTGGCGAGGTCGAAGTCCAGCCATGACCCGACTCCTCCTGCCCCTTGCTCGGGCGTCGTTTTGGTTGGCCTTGCTCGTGGTGCTTGCGGGGAGTGTCGTGCGCATGACCGGCAGTGGCATGGGTTGCCCGGATTGGCCCAAGTGTTTCGGCCTGCTTGTCCCGCCCACCGATGTCGCCCAAGTGACCTACACCCCAGGAGAGTCCTACGAGGCGGGGCGCATGCTGTTGATGGAGGACCAATTTTGGGTGGCCCAAACCGACTTGGTCGCTGTGGATTTCCAGGCGGAGCAAGCCCAGGGTGCATGGTCGCCCTACACCAAACATGACTACGCCATGTTCAACCCGCTGCACACGTGGGTGGAATTCATCAACCGCATGCTCGGGGCGCTGGCGGGCCTTCCTGCGTTGCTTTTGCTCGGGACGGCGATGCTGGCGGGTGATCTCCGAACGACGTTGTTGGCCTTGCTTGGCGTTCTTGCCCTCGGGTTTGTGGCGTGGCTGGGCAAGCTTGTGGTGGACGGCAACTTGATCCCGCATAGCATCACGATCCACATGCTCGGAGCCTTGGCCATCCTGGCCATCGACAGCGTCATCATCCAGAGGTTGAAAGGACTGACTGTACGTTGGCACCGGTCCGCGCGTTGGGGCTTGATGCTGGCCTTGGTGGTGACTTTGGCCCAAATCGTCACCGGCACCGAAGTCCGCGAGCTTGTCGACGTGTTGCTGAAGCAAGGGTTCGACAGGCCCGACTTGGCCACTTCTATGGCCTCCAGTGAAGTGCTGTACCTCATCCATCGTTCGGGGTATTGGGTGGTCATGGCCGCCCACCTGTTTTGGATTTGGCGCATGGGGCCGTTCGGCAAGCGCCACGTGCTGCGTGCCCGCAACGCCACCCTTCTGCTCCTCGTGGCGCAACTGTGCACGGGCCTGCTCTTCGCCTACGGCGCCTTTCCTGCTTGGGCCCAACCCATTCACCTCGTGATGGGGGTGGGCTTGTTTTTGACCACCTGGGGGTTGTTCTGGCGGACCACGTCGTCCTGAACTTAGCCCTTAAACTCAACACAAGTCCATGGCCGCCACCGAAACCACCAACCTCGCTTTGGGCTATACGGCCCCCGACTTTTCACTTCCCAACGCCACCAAAGAAGGCATGGTCCGCGCCAAGGACGTGTTCGCAGGTCAGCCAACCGTGGTCGTGCTCATGTGCAACCACTGTCCATTTGTGATTCACTTGCTGGAGTCGTTCGTGGCGTTTGCGGCGGATTTCAAGGTGCGGGGAGTGGACGTGGTGGCGATCTCAAGCAACGACGTGGCGAATTATCCGCGGGACAGCTTTGAGCACATGCAAGCGCCAGCCCAACGTCATGGCTTCACCTTCCCTTACTTGTACGACGAGTCCCAGGAGGTGGCCCGCGCGTACAATGCGGCGTGTACTCCAGATTTCAGTGTGTTCGACCGCGACTCGAAGTGCGTCTACCGCGGGCAATACGACGGGTCCCGACCAGGCAACGACGTGTCCGTGACTGGCAACGACCTCCGGGGCGTTGTCGATTTGTTGTTGGCAGGGGAGGAGGTGCCTTCGACAGGCCAAGCGCCGTCGCTCGGCTGCAACATCAAATGGAAGGGATGAGCACAAAAAAGGCCCCCGTCAGGAGGCCTTTTTTCGCAGAAATTGTCGCTGGAATCAGCCGCTGCACATCTCGCAGTCGGGGCCGTTTTCGATGCTGCACGCTTGCACTTGCTGCTCGTAGGTCATCTCCTCAGGCTTGGCTGACGCAGCGGCTTGCTCGCCTTGAGGCTGTTCCTTGTACTTCTTGTCCACGGTGAACTTGATGGCGTCGGTGGCCGCCTTCGTGCGGAGGTAGTACATGCCGGTCTTCAAGCCTTTCTTCCACGCGTAGAAGTGCATGGACGTCAACTTGGAGTTGTTCACGTTCTCCATGAAGATGTTGAGCGACTGGCTCTGGCAGATGTACGCGCCACGGTCGGCCGCCATCTCGAGGATGGACTTCTGGGAAATCTCCCAGGCTGTGCGGTACAAGACCTTGAGGTTTTCAGGAATCTCAGGGATGTTCTGAATGGAGCCGTTGGCCGCGATGAGGCGGTTCTTCATGTCGTCGTCCCACAAGCCCAGCTTGGTCAAGTCGCGCAACAAGTGCTTGTTCACCACGATGAACTCTCCTGAGAGGGTGCGACGGGTGTAGATGTTGCTTGTGTAAGGCTCGAAGCACTCGTTGTTGCCGAGGATTTGGGCTGTGGATGCGGTGGGCATGGGGGCCATGAGCAACGAGTTGCGCATGCCGTGCTCCTTGATTTCGTCCTTCAAGATGTCCCACTCCCAGCGGTCGGATGGTTTCACGCCCCAAAGGTCAAACTGGAGCTTGCCTTCGCTGGCGGGTGAGCCTTCAAACGTCTCGTACGCCCCCTCCTCCTTGGCCATGTCCTTGGACGCGGTGCAGGCGGCGTAGTAGATGGTCTCGAAGACGTCTTTGTTCAGCTGGCGCGCTTCGTCGCTGTCGAAGGGGAAACGCATCAAGATGAACGCGTCCGCCAACCCTTGCACGCCCAAGCCGATGGGACGGTGGCGCATGTTGGAGTTGCGCGCCTCGGGGATGGGGTAGTAGTTCCGGTCGATGACTCGGTTGAGGTTGCGCGTCACACGGTAAGTGACTTCGAAGAGCTTGTCGTGGTCGAACGTGCGGTCCTCCTTGACAAACTTGGGGATGGCGATGGAGGCCAAGTTGCACACCGCCACTTCGTCGGGTGAGGTGTACTCGATGATCTCGGTGCACAAGTTGGACGAGCGGATGGTGCCCAAATTCTGCTGGTTGGACTTTCCGTTGGCGGCATCCTTGTAAAGCACGTAAGGGGTGCCAGTCTCCACTTGGCTTTCGAGGACCTTGAACCACAAGTCTTGCGCCTTGATGGTCTTGCGTCCTTTGCCTTCTGCTTCGTACTTGGTGTACAGTGCTTCAAACTCGGGTCCCCAGCTGTCGGCCAGGCCTGGGCATTCGTTGGGGCACATGAGCGTCCAGTCGCCATTCTCTTCGACACGCTTCATGAACAGATCGGGGGTCCACAAGGCGTAGAACAAGTCGCGGGCGCGCTGCTCTTCCTTGCCGTGGTTCTTGCGAAGCTCGAGGAAGTCGAAGATGTCGCTGTGCCAAGGCTCGATGTAAATCGCAAAGGAGCCTTTGCGCTTGCCGCCCCCTTGGTCCACGTAACGTGCGGTGTCATTGAAGACGCGCAACATGGGGACAATGCCGTTGGATGTGCCGTTGGTGCCTTTGATGTACGAGCCGGTGCCGCGGATGTCGTGTATGGCCAAGCCGATGCCTCCTGCGTTTTGCGAGATTTTCGCGCATTGTTTGAGCGTATCGTAGATGCCGGAAATGCTGTCCTCTTTCATGGTCAGCAAGAAGCAGCTGGACATCTGGGGCTTGGGGGTGCCTGCATTGAACAGGGTGGGCGTGGCGTGCGTGAACCAGCCTTCGCTCATCATGTTGTACGTCTCGATGGCGCTCTCCATGTCGTCCTTGTGGATGCCGACAGCCACACGCATGAGCATGTGTTGCGGGCGCTCGGCGATCTCTCCCTTGATCTTGAGCAAATACGAACGCTCGAGGGTCTTGAATCCGAAGAAGTCGTAGTTGAAGTCCCGGTCGTAGATGATGCTCGAGTCGAGCAATTCGGCGTTCTTCTGGATGATCTCCCACACGTCGTCGGCAATCAAGCTTGCGTTCTCACCGGTGACAGGGTCCACGTAGTTGTGGAGGTCCTCCATGGTTTCGGTGAACGACTTCTTGGTCGCCTTGTGCAAGTTGCTCACCGCGATGCGGCTGGCGAGCTGCGCGTAGTCCGGGTGGGTCACGGCGTTGGTTGCTGCGACTTCGGCGGCGAGGTTGTCAAGTTCGGTCGTCGTCACGCCGTCGTACACCCCCTCGATGACGCGCATGGCGACTTTGGTGGGGTCTACAGCAGCGTGCAAGCCGTAGCACAGCTTTTTGATGCGGGCTGTGATCTTGTCAAACTGGACCGGTTCATTTCGGCCGTCGCGCTTCAATACATACATGCGAAGAGGAAAGAGAGGGTTGGGGAGAGGTTCGAATCAGGAGGACATCAGAAGTCCGCGTCGAGGCTGAAGCTGTTGTCTTCCTCGGAAGAGTTGTTGAGGACACCGGCCTTTTGATATTCACCGACGCGCTTCTCGAAGAAGTTGGTCTTGCCCTGGAGGCTGATCATGTCCATGAAATCGAAGGGGTTGGTCACGTTGAAGACCTTTTCGTTGCCGAGTTCGACCAACAGGCGGTCGGCCACAAATTCGATGTACTGGCTCATGAGGTCGGCATTCATGCCGATCAAGCGCACAGGCAACGCTTCACAAATGAATTCCTTTTCAATGGCCACCGCGTCGAGGATGATTTTCTCGATTGTCTTCTTGGGCAGCTTGTTCACTATGTGGTCCGTGTACAACATGCACGCGAAGTCGCAGTGCATGCCCTCGTCGCGGCTGATGAGCTCGTTGGAGAAGCTCAAACCTGGCATGAGGCCGCGCTTCTTGAGCCAGAAGATGGAGCAGAAGCTGCCTGAGAAGAAGATGCCCTCCACCGCGGCGAAGGCCACGATGCGCTCGGCGAAGCTGCCGTTCTCGATCCACTCGAGGGCCCAGTTGGCCTTTTCCTTGACGCAATCGAGGGTTTCGATGGCGTTGAACAACTTGTCTTTCTCGGCCTTGTCCTTGATGTAGGTGTCGATCAACAACGAGTAGGTCTCGCTGTGGATGTTCTCCATCATAATTTGGAAGCCGTAGAAAAACTTCGCCTCGGTGTACTGCACTTCGGCCACGAAGTTCTCCGCGAGGTTCTCGTTCACGATGCCGTCAGAGGCGGCAAAGAAGGCCAGGATGTGCTTGACGAAGTAGCGCTCGTCGTCGTTGAGCTTGTCGTTCCAGTCGACGATGTCGGCCGCCAAGTCAATCTCTTCCGCAGTCCAGAAGCTCGCCTCGGATTTCTTGTAGAAGTTCCAGATGTCGTTGTGCTCGATGGGAAACAGGACAAAGCGGTTGGGGTTGTCCTCCAAAATGGGTTCCACCACCGCGGTGTTTTCAGGCAACACCTCCTCGATGGCAGTTTGTTTGTTGTCGATGGCTTCTTCGTTGTGGTTATCGATGTTGTCCATGGTCGTGGGTTTTCTTGAAGGTTCCCTGTCCAAATGTTCAGGGGAGGGTGGGGCCGGCTGCGAGGGTTGAGGTCGCAGACGAATTGAGGTTTGGCTGTGTAGGCTAAAGGGGTGCTTTATGAGTGGCAAATGGAATGCCTCTCAGCAGCCCTTCAAAGAAACTTCGCAACCCCATTAGCGGGCAAATTGAAAAGTTCACAATCGCCCAGAGTTCTTAACAATCGCCCTCCGACACCGCTTAAAATTGTCTGACAATCAGCACAAAGGGAGGTGTTGCGTGTGCTTGAAAATACCTGGAAAAGGTGATGGGGAGTTGTTTTTTTGGCACGGTTTTTCGTGCAACGATTTTTGGAAAACCCCCGGGTGGTTCACGTTGTACTTTTGTGTCATGCTTGCAAAGCTTTTCAAGGCCTTTGTCGGGGACAAATCGGCCAGCGACATCAAAGAGGTTCAGCCCGTTGTGGACCGGGTGAAAGAGGCGGAAAAATCGTTGGGGAACTTGTCCGCGGATGACCTGCGAGGCCTCTCCTCAGACTTGCGTGAACGCATTCGGAAACACGTCGAGTCGGAATTGACCCAGATCGATCTGTTGCATGCCCAAGCGGCAGAACTTCCGTTGTCTCAGCTGGACCAAAAGGAGGCGCTCTTTGAGCAAATCGACGCCTTGGAGCTTCAGGTGAACGAAAGGTTGGAAGAGGTGCTGGAAGAAGTGATGCCCGAGGCGTTTGCCTTGGTGAAGGAGACGGCGCGCCGCTTCTCGGCGGAAGGCGATGTGGAGGTGACCGCCACCGAATTGGACCGAGAGATTGCTGCGTCGCGTGACCTGGTGCGTGTCGAGGGGGACAAGGCCTGCTGGGCCAAGTCCTGGACGGCTGCGGGGTCGGAGGTGACGTGGGACATGGTCCACTACGATGTGCAGCTGATTGGAGGCGTTGCCCTCCACCGCGGCAAGGCGGCGGAGATGCAGACGGGGGAAGGAAAGACCCTGGTGGCCACGCTGCCGGTGTTCCTCAACGCCCTGGCAGGACGTGGCGTTCACGTGGTGACCGTCAACAACTACCTCGCACGTCGCGACGCCGAGTGGATGGGTCCGCTCTACGAATTCCATGGATTGACCGTAGACTGCATCGACAAGCACCAACCCAACAGCGAGGCGCGTCGTCAGGCGTACAAGTGCGACGTGACGTTCGGCACCAACAACGAGTTTGGGTTCGACTACTTGAGGGACAACATGGCCACACGGCCTGAACAACTCGTGCAGCGCAAGCACCACTTCGCCATTGTCGATGAGGTCGACTCGGTGTTGATCGACGAAGCCCGGACCCCACTCATCATCAGCGGACCGACGCCCAAAGGCGATGAGCACGAATTTGACCAGCTCAAGCCCAGGGTGGTCAGCATTGTCAAGGTGCAGCAGCAGGCGGCCCAAGGGTTCTTGTCCGACGCCAAGAAGCTGTTGGTGGACGGGGCTTCGAAGGACGACATTGAAGCTGGCGGGTTGGCGTTGTACCGGGCGTTCCGAGCTTTGCCCAAGAGCAAGCCACTTATCAAGTTTTTGAGCCAAGACGGCATGCGTCAGCAACTCCTCAAGACAGAGGGGTATTACCTCGCGGACAACCAGCGGGAGATGCACAAGGCCGACGCGGAGCTCTTCTTCGTGATCGACGAAAAGCAGAATCAAATCGAGCTCACCGAGAAAGGCATCGAGTACCTCGTCCGAAACATGGAGGACGAGCACTTCTTCACGATGCCGGATTTGGCCACAGAATTGGTCGGCATCGACAACAGCGAGTCGGGGGAAGAGGAAAAGCTCGAGAAGAAGCAACAACTCATGCAGGACTACGGCGTCAAGAGCGCCCGCATCCATAGCATGAACCAGCTTCTGAAGGCCTACACCTTGTTCGAGAAGGACATCGAGTACGTGGTGATGGACAACAAGGTCATGATTGTCGACGAGCAGACCGGCCGCATCATGGACGGCCGCCGTTACAGCGACGGGCTGCACCAGGCCATCGAGGCCAAAGAAGGGGTGAAGGTGGAAGCCGCCACGCAGACCTACGCCACGGTGACGCTCCAGAACTACTTCCGGATGTACCACAAGCTGGCTGGCATGACCGGAACGGCGGAGACGGAGGCGGGCGAGTTTTGGGACATCTACGGGTTGGACGTGATGGTCATTCCGACCAACCGCCCCATCGCGCGGAAGGACCGGGACGATTTGGTCTACAAGACGAAGCGTGAGAAGTTGAACGCCGTCATCGACGACGTGGTGGAGTTGAGCAAGCAAGGGCGTCCTGTGCTGGTCGGCACGACGACCGTTGAAATCAGCGAACTGCTCTCGAAAATGCTTGGCATGCGCAGCATCAAGCACCAAGTGCTCAACGCCAAAATGCACCAACGTGAGGCGGAGGTGGTGTCCGAAGCCGGCAAGCCCGGCACAGTGACCATCGCCACCAACATGGCGGGTCGAGGCACGGACATCAAGCTGTCCAAGGAGGTGAAGGACGCTGGTGGATTGGCGATCATCGGCACTGAACGTCACGACAGCCGGCGGGTGGACCGCCAATTGCGAGGCCGCTCAGGCCGTCAAGGAGACCCTGGGTCGAGCCAGTTCTACGTGAGCTTGGAGGACGACCTGATGCGGCTCTTTGGCTCGGAGCGCGTGAGCAAGATGATGGACCGGATGGGCCACAAAGAAGGGGAGGTCATCCAAGCCGGCATGATCACCAAGAGCATCGAGCGGGCCCAAAAGAAGGTGGAGGAGAACAACTTCGGCATCCGGAAGCGCCTCTTGGAGTACGACGATGTGATGAACGCCCAGCGTGAAGTCATCTACAAACGCCGCCGCAACGCCCTGCACGGCGACCGCATCCGTACCGACATCGCCAACATGTTCTACGAGCTCATCGAAGCTCACGTGCTGGCGACGCATCCCGAGAAGGACTACGAGGCCTTCCGAATGGCCTTGTTGAGCGACTTTGGCATCGAGCCCACGGTGGACGTCGACGGGTTTGCGTCGGGGAAGCCGGAGGAGTTGGCGTATCAGACCTACCTGCGTGCAGAGGAGTTGTACCAGGCCAAGTTGGTGGACCTTGCCCAGCGCGCCCACCCGGTGATTCAACGCGTGCACGACGACGAGAAGAACGACTTCAAGAACATCTTGGTCCCGTTCACCGACGGACGCAAGACCCTTCAGGTCGGCGCGGACATCGAGCAGAGTGTCTTGACCGAGGGCAAGAGCGTGCTTGACACCTTGGAGAAGGCCGTGGTGCTCGCCATCATCGACCAACACTGGAAAGAGCACCTTCGCGACATGGACGACCTGAGGAGCAACGTGCAGCATGCGCGCTTTGAGCAAAAGGATCCGCTCCTCATTTACAAGTTTGAGTCGTACGAGCTGTTCCAAAAAATGGTCCAAAAGGTCAACGCCCAAGTGGCGTCGTTCTTGATGAAGTGCACCATTCCGACCGGCGCGTCGGCCCAACAGCCCCGTCAAGCCCCTCGACCCTCTGCGGCGCCTCGTGTGCAGGAACAGAAGGCCGGGGTTCAGAACACCGCCGAGCAAGGTTCCGCAGCTCGTGCCGCGGTCGCGCAAGGCGGGATGCCTCATCCAGGGGGCATCGCCCCCGGTCGCATGCCCCAACAGCGCCCGCCACGTCCTCAGCCTGTCGCACCCATTCGCACCGACAAGAAGATTGGTCGCAACGAGATGGTGACCATTCGGAAGGGAAGCGAGGTGCAAACCTTGAAATTCAAAAAGGCAGAGCCTTTGTTGAGCCAAGGGTGGCTTCTTGAAGATTCTTGAGGGCGACAACCGTCATTCATGACACTCCCGCCTCTTTCTTGCGACACCCCGTCTTTCGAGGCGTTGCGCGAAACCTTGTCTTTGCTTCATCAGAGGAGCGCCCCCAACTGGGGCACCATGAATGCGGCGCAGATGTTGCGGCATTGTTCCAGGTTCATGGACTTGTACCTCGGTAGAATCGCCGTCCCCGGGTGGGCTCGTCTGCTTTCTAGGCTCATCGGGCCGCTGTTTTTGAGGTCGTTCCTCACCAAACCGATTGGCGCCACCCCGCGCAACTTGGGCACCATGCCGGCCATCAAGGCCCGACCAGGGTCGGAGTTGGACTTCGACGAGGAAGTCGCCCGGTTCTTGAAGGCCCTGGCGGACGTCGAGGCCTTGGGTGGTGTTGTGCAGCACGCCATGTACGGAGCGATGAAAGCGGAGGACGCCAAGGCGTTGGTGCGCCACCATACGACACACCACTTTCACCAGTTCCAGCTGGTCTGAATTGAGGGGAGGTCAGCTTCGTGATTTGGGCCCAAAGGCCAAATCGCCGGCATCTCCCAACCCCGGTACGATGTACCCGCGCTCGTCCAAAGTGGGGTCCACACCGCCCACAAGGAAGGCGGTTCCTTCCGGCAGCCAAGCTTGGGCGTTGCGCAACCCGTCTCGGCTGGCGATGGCGCTCACCACATGAAGTTGATCCGGCGCGCCTTGCTCGCATAGGGCGTCGTATGCAGCCTGCAGGGAGGCTCCCGTAGCCAGCATCGGATCCACCAGCACAAGTTGCCTTCCGGCCACGCTTGGCGCACCAAGGTATTCGACTTCAATGTCGAACCCCCGATCGTGGTGTTTTCGGTAGGCCGACACAAACGCCGAATCCGCCTTGTCCCACACGTCCAGCATCCCCTGATGAAGGGGCATGGCGGCCCTGAGGATGCAGGCCAGCACAGGCTGCCCTGACGGGACGCGTTCGGTGGCTTCCCCCAAAGGGGTTTGGCATGCCACTTCCGCCATCTCCCAAGATTGCGCCAGGGCGCTGCCCAATTCTCGGCCCAAGCGTTGCATGTTCCACCGGAAGGCGGCCTTGTCCTGGTGTGCGGACGCATCTCGAAGGTTCAACAGGAGTTGGCCGGCCATGCCCGGATGTTCGTTCAGAATGCGCACGGAAGATGCCATGCGCCCAAAGTACATCAAGGTGTTCTCGTGTGGCTTAGCTTGACGGACGAACACCACCTCACTTTCTCATGAACACGACTTTCTCGACGCTCGACAGCCTCATTTTCGCCGCCTACGCCTTGCTGATTTTGGGTGTGGGCCTTTGGGTGTCCAGGTCCAAAGACGGCCAAGAAAAAAGCGCCGAAGACTACTTCTTGGCGAGCAAGAGCTTGCCATGGTGGGCCATTGGCGCCAGTTTGATTGCGGCCAACATCAGCGCCGAGCAATTCATCGGTATGTCTGGAAGTGGTTTCACGTTGGGGTTGGCCATCGCGTCTTACGAGTGGATGGCGGCGCTGACGCTGCTTGTCGTGGGAAAATTCTTGCTGCCCATTTTCATCGAGAAGGGCTTGTACACGATTCCAGAATTTGTGGAGAAGAGGTACAGCCCGCAGCTCAAAACCATCCTGGCCGTCTTTTGGATCGGTTTGTACGTGTTTGTTAACCTCGCCTCAGTCTTGTATTTGGGGTCGTTGGCTTTGGAGACCATCATGGGTGTCCCCATGGTCTTCGGGGTCTTGGGGCTCGCCTTGTTTGCGGCGGCCTACAGCCTGTACGGTGGGTTGAGCGCGGTGTCCTGGACCGACGTCATCCAGGTGGTCTTCCTCGTGATGGGAGGTTTGGTCACGACGTATTTGGCGCTGGACACCGTGTCAGGCGGAGCCGGCATGTGGGCGGGCATGCAGGCCTTGATGGACGCTGCACCGGAGCGCTTTGTAATGATCCTCGAACGCGGTCATCCCCAATACAACAACCTCCCAGGCATTGGGGTGCTGGTTGGGGGCATGTGGGTGGCCAACCTGTATTACTGGGGCTTCAACCAATACATCATTCAGCGCACGCTCGCCGCCAAATCGCTGAAAGAGGCCCAACGCGGCATCCTCTTTGCTGCAGGCCTCAAGCTGATCTTGCCGCTGGTGGTGGTGCTTCCGGGCATCGCCGCGTTTGTGATGGTGAACGATCCTGCCGTGATGTCGGCGCTGGGCGAAGACGCCACCCAGAACATGCCCTCCCTCTCCGAGGCGGACAAGGCGTATCCTTGGCTGCTCCAATTCCTGCCAACAGGCCTCAAAGGTTTGGCATTTGCGGCATTGACGGCCGCCATCGTGTCGTCGTTGGCGTCCATGTTGAACTCCACGTCCACCATTTTCACCATGGACATCTACAGGCAGCACATCCGTCCAGATGCGGACGACCGGACCACCGTGAATGTGGGGCGGCTGTCGGCGGCGGCCGCGCTGGCGTTGGCGGCATGCATGGCGCCGCTCCTCGGGGGCATCGACCAGGCCTTTCAGTTCATCCAAGAATACACCGGGGTCGTGAGCCCGGGCATCTTGGCGGTTTTTCTGATGGGCCTTTTTTGGAAAAAAGCCACAAACCGAGGGGCCATTTGGGGTGCACTTCTGAGCATTCCAGTGGCCATGTATTTTAAGGTGGCCCCCAAGGGATGGTCAGAGAGCCTTTTGTTTTTGGACCTGCCCTTCTTGGACCAAATGGGCTTGACGTCCTTGATCACCATGGGCATCTTCGCCTTGATGAGTGCACGCGGCGGCCGCGGCACCCACGACGCCAAAGCGATTGAGTTGTCGCGCGACACTTTCCGCACCGAGGGATTGTACAACGTTGGGGCCTTTGCTGTTTTGCTCGTCTTGGTGGCGCTCTACGCCATGTTCTGGAGCTGAAATCGTGGGGTCAAAACCCACTGAACAGGTTGGCGCCGCCAGAGCCGCCGCCCACGTCGGCTGGAGCTAGCACCTTCAACCCTGCGCGCGCATGCACCAAGCGGGCGAATTGCCGACTCGTTTCAGGGGTGTGCACGCTGTCCGGCTGGTGGACCAGGAGGTGAAATTCTTCCAACCCCTCGTCTTGCCAGGAAGCAATGCGCTGCGCCCACGCGTCCAGGCGTGCCTCGTCCGAGGCGTGGCCTTCGTACCCCCCGAACCGGACCAACACAAACGGCGCCGTGACACGCATGTGCAAGGCGTCGCGACGGCCCGCGGTGTCGCTGATGACGGCCCCCATGCCCAAATCTTTCATGAGCCCCCAAACCGCCTCGGCCTCAGGGCAACCTTCAAACCACCCTGGATGCCGGAACTCTACGGCCACCTTCAGTTCACGCGGCCATTTGGCCAGGTACGTTTTCATGGCCTCCGCGTGATGGGGCGCAAAATTGGGCGGCAATTGGATGAAGGCGGGCCCAAGGTTGTCCCCCAGGGCCAACAACCCTTCAATGAAATCGTCGGTGTGGCCTTCGCATCCGTTGAAGCGCCGGAAGTGGGTGATGATTTGAGGAAACTTGGGACAAAACCTGAACCTCTCGGGCATCTCGCTCGCCCATGCCGCCATGCGAGCCGCGGGGTGGATGCGGTAGTGTGTGGCGTTGAATTCCAGGGTGTCAAACTGTCGCCCGTAGTGTGCAGGCCAGGTCCGTTGCGGGTCTTTCGCAGGGTACACGGTTCCGCGCCAGGGTCGGATGGTCCACATGGTTCCGCCCACCCGCACTTCTGCAGAGGAGCGCTTGGTGGATGACCTCACATCGGCCATGCTGAAGCCCGGGGCACCTGCAGGAAGTGTCCAGTCCATGCTTTCCGGGGCGTCGTCGAGTTTCCCAAATTTCACACCTTGAAGGTACGTTCGTCACGCAGGCAAGTCAGGCACCCACGTGCGTGAAATCACCGCGGCAACCTTCGCGCCACGCGAGCAACTTGGGTTCATGTTGCGGGCGTGGTTGGGCTTGGGTCGGTGTTGGGAGTGCGGGACCATGTTGCTGGCGAACGAAGTGGCGGGGACGTGCCCAGGGTGCCGTTTGGCTTGGCCAGTTTTGCCGCCAGGCGCAGGCAGCCAGGCGTTGGGACAAATGCGCGCCGGGGCGCTGCCGTGGGCGCTTGGTTTTCGCTTGTGTGCCGAGCGGGGAACGTCCCAAGTCTTGCACCGGATGAAATACGGCGGCCTGATCGATCCTGCACAGCGGCTTGGGCGCTGGATGTCCGCAGCTTGGCCATCTCCACCTCCAGACACGGTGCTTGTGCCTGTGCCCTCCCATTGGCGCCGGCGACTTCGACGAGGGTTCAATCCGTCGGAATCGCTGGCGTGTGGCTTGGCCTGCAACTGGGGGCTTGCGGTGGAGCCTTCCTTGTTGGTCAGGGCAGCCCACCGACGCTCGCTGACGGGGTCCTCGCGGGTGGAGCGCATGCGTGTGTTGGAGGCGTGCTACGTGGGCATGCCCACCCCGAATGCGAGGAGGGTGGTGGTGGTCGACGATGTGTTGACCACGGGTGCGACGTACCGAACCTGCGCTCAGGCTTTGGAGGCTGAAGGCCACACATGCATCGGTGGCGTGTGGTTGGCCATGGCTTGACGCAGGTCGTACTTTTGAGGCGTGGCGCAAGATCTCCCCATCGACCCTTCCCTGCCCCGTGCAGCCCGGTTGCACCAGTTGTTGCCTGCCCTTGAGGGGCTGTTGACGGGCGAACCGTCAGGCATTGCCAATTTGGCCAACGTGGCTGCGGCCCTGTGGTCCGCCACAGGGTGGCATTGGGTGGGGTTTTACCTCGTCGACCAAAGCGCGGACAATTTGGTTCTGGGCCCGTTCCAAGGCCCCGTGGCCTGCACCCGCCTGCACCGTGGGAAAGGGGTGTGCGCGGCAGCCTGGGAAACCAACACCACTCAGGTGGTGCCCGACGTGCATGCCTTTCCTGGCCACGTGGCGTGCAGCAGCGCGAGCTTGAGTGAAGTGGTGCTGCCCATCTGCGCGTCCAACGGCGTGGTGGTGGCGGTGTTTGACATCGACAGCGCTGTGGCCGACGATTTTTCTCAGGAAGAGGTGGAAGGCTTGGAGGCGTTAAGGGCTATGGTGGAACGCGCTTGGCCAACGTGGTCTTGGTCATGAAGCGGACGCGAACATGGGGAGATATGTTGGCATGCATCGTGTTGGCCTCTTGTGCCCAGGTCGGTTCGCCGTCCGGCGGCCCCAAAGACGAGACGCCCCCGGAGCTCGTTTCAGCCTTTCCCGCGTTGGGGGCCACTGAGGTCGACGACCAGCGCTTGGTCTTGGGGTTTGACGAGTACGTGAAGGCGTCCAACTGGAGATCTCAATTGTTGGTGAGTCCTCCCTTGAGTGGTACGGTGGAGTTGGAGGTCCGTGGCCGGGAAGTGTGGGTGAGTTGGGACGAGGCGTTGCGTGCCCAAACGACGTACGTGTTTCAGTTCGGCGACGCGGTCGCAGATGTGAACGAAGGAAATGCAGCCACCAACTTGCGGCATGCCTTCTCCACAGGCCCGGTGTTGGACACCCTTTCCATTCGAGGCAGGGTGCTGGACGCCCTTACAGGAGGTGCCCAGTCAGGGATGAGGGTCATGCTGTTCCCTGGGTCCTGGACGGTGGACAGTGTGCTGGCGGGGGCCACCCCGTCGTACGTGGCCACCACCCTGGTAGACGGGAGGTTCGACGTGTCGTTTCTGCCCAGCGCATCGTTCCACGTGCTGGCGTTGCGCGACGAGAACCGCAATTATGCCTGGGAACCTGGGGAAGACGTCGCACTCTTGGTGCGGCAGGCCTCGTCGACGGACACCACATCGTGGGTGCTTTGGTCTGGGGCCACGCCAGCACCTTCAACCCCTTACATGTCTGAGGCTGTGCGGGACGAGTGGGGCTGGGCCTCGTGGCGCTTGAGTGAGCCTTGGTCGAAGTCAGATTCTTTGGAATGGCTGACCCCCGATGAAAAGACGTTGCAGCCTTCCGAGCTCGCCCCTTCCGATGGGACGGTGCACGCACGAAGATGGCGCTCGGACTTGGACAGTGCGGGCATTCAATTGGTGTGGCACAGGGCGCCAGTTTGGGGCCAACGGCAAGGCCGCGTGGACACCATGGCGGTGCCCAGACCTCGGTTGGTGGACATGGATTCGTTGCATTTGCTGGCCAAACCCCAAGGGCGGCTCATGCCTGGCGAGGAGCCCGTCTTCGAGTTTTCGGCCCCGTTGGACAGCTTGGACGAAACCCAAATGACGTTGTGGGTGGACAGCGTGGAAGTGGATGCCGACTGGGACCTCACATGGTCTGAGGTTCGGCTGAACAGCCTCCAAGTGAAGCGGCCGGGGGCGTCTGTTCAGGTCTCATTCAGGCCAGGGGCTTTGTTCCGAGAAGATGCTTCGGGCATCTGGCCCCAAGACACGGTGGACTTGGTGTGGAGCACCCTCCCACAAGACGCCTTGTCCACGTGGCGGTTGAAGCTGGAAGACGTGGCTTGTCCAGGATGGCTCGAAGTGGCGCTTGGCCCAGACCAGGTCGATTTGGTTCGCATTCATGCCGACACCATCCTCACATGGGCAGGCCTGAAACCTAGGTCTCTGAACGCGACGTGGTGGGGCGACCCCAACGGAAATGGCGTCTGGGAGCAAGTGAACGTGGCCCGATGGGAGGCGCCCGAGCCGGTACTGCACCTCGATCCAGTGGCGATTCGGGCGAACTGGGAAGTGGAGACGGTGTGGCGGCTGGATTCTGCGGCCTGCGTTCGCGACCAAGTCAGCCGTTGATGTCCAAGAACCGCTGAACCGCCCCGAGGGAGCCAAACACGACAAGGGTGTCCGTGGCTTCAATGGTGGTGTCGGGCTTGGGCACGCCCAAGATGTGTTCCCGCACGCAAGGGGCGCCGTCGTCCCCCGTTTCCTTGAACTCGCGTCGGATGGTGATGAGCCGCAACTCGTAGCGGTTGGCCAAATCCAGTTCTGCCAATCGACGGCCGTGACACGCTTCGGGGGCCTTGATTTCTGCGATTTCGTAGTCGTCCGGAAGGGTCAAAAAGCCACGAATGTTGGGGTTGATGAGTCGCTCGCTGACGACTTCAGCCACCTCGCTTTCGGGCCGCAAAATGTCGGTGACACCAAGGCTTAAGAGGATGCGTTCTTGGTTGGCGTCGTTGGCCCGCACGATGACGCGAGGCAGCCCCAGGTCCAATAGGTTGAGGGTCGTCAGCACCGTGGCTTCAAAATTCTCCCCAATGGCCACCACCGCGGCGTCGAGGTCTTCCACGTGCTGCGCCATGAGTGCTTTCTTGTCTGTGGTGTCCAAGGTGACCGCCAACGCCACGTCTTCTTTCAGCAATTCGGCCCGTCCGGGGTCTGCGTCAAAGGTGAAGACTTCGGCCCCTCGTTGGGCCAGCGACAATGCAATTTGGGTGCCGTATCGGCCCGCGCCGAACACTGCGTAGCGTGATCTTGCCATGGTGCAAAGGACGAAAGAAAACCCTTTCCTCAGCCTTGGTCGTGCGCCAGGAGCCCTTCTTCAAGCACCTTGCCGAAGCGTGCGATGTCCTCGAAGCTGTTGTACAAAGGGACTGGCGCCATGCGAATGACCGCGGGCTCTCGCCAGTCCACCACCACGCCATGTGCCATAAGGTGGTCAAACAAAGATCGTCCGTGCCCGTGCGCCACGATGCTCAATTGGCATCCGCGTCGTTCGGGATCGTTCGGAGTCAAGATCTCAAGGTTGGTGCTGGTGCGTCTGGCGACGCTTTGGACGACGCGTTCGAGGTAGGCTGTCAGGCGCAAGGAACGTTTGCGAAGGGCGTCCATGCCGGCTTCTTCGAACAGGTCGAGAGCGACCTTGTGCACCGCCATGTTCAACACGGGTGCGTTGCTGAGTTGCCATGCTTCGGCCGTCGGCATGGGCATGAACTCGGGGTCCATGTTGAAGCGGCTGGCCGCGTCGTGGCCCCACCAACCTTCCAAACGAGGCATCAGGGTGCCTTGGCCCTCTTTGTCCCGGACGTGCCGTTCATGCACGAACACGCCAGACACGGCGCCCGGGCCTGAGTTGACATATTTGTACGAGCACCAGCAGGCGAAGTCGACGTTCCAGTCGTGCAACTGGAGCGGCACGTTGCCCACGGCGTGGGCCAAATCAAACCCGCAGGTCGCACCCACCGTTTGCGCGGCCTTGGTGATGGCTTCGAGGTTGTGCCATTGCCCAGTGTAGTAGTTCACCCCGCCCACCATCACGGTGGCGAGTTCAGCGCCGGCTTGCGCGATCGCCGCCAGCCAGTCTTCTTCGCGGATGAGGTGCTCCCCTTCCCTTGGGGCGACCTCGATGAGGTCCTCCGCAGGGTCGCCGCCGTGCATGCGAATTTGGCTGCACAAGGCGTATCGGTCGCTGGGGAAGGCCTTGGCCTCGCACATCAATTTCCTCCGGCGACCAGAGGGGCGGTAGAAGCTGATCAGAAGAAGATGGAGGTTGACGGTCAGGCCATTCATGGCCACGACCTCGTGGGGGTGGGCGCCTGTCAGATGGCACAGTCCGGAGGCAAATCGCTCGTGGTAGTTGACCCAAGGGTTGCGCCCTTGAAAATGGCCTTCCACGCCGTGGGTGGCCCAATCTTCCAGCTCGACTTGGAGCGCATCGGTGGCGCGTTTGGGCTGCAGACCCAGGCTGTTGCCTGTGAAATACATGGCGTCCTCCCCTTGGTGCTGGGGGATGTGAAACCGAGCCCGAAACGCGCTGAGCGGATCGGCTTGGTCGAGACTTCGCGCCTCGTTGCGGGTTGGAAGCTCTTGCATGGCTTCCAAAAGTACCATCAAAGGCAAACTTCGCCGAAGGACGCCAAGATGCCTCCCAAGAGGTCCGCCACCGTCACCACCCCGTCTCCGTCCACGTCACCCACGCATGCGCTGGTGCACCCGAAGTCGCCCAACAAGATGAGCACATCGGAGATGGTCACGAAGCCATCGTTGTCGAGGTCCCCGGGGCAGGTCACCGGCTCTGGGGTGGACGTGCACGGACCTTCGGCCGCGTTGCCGCCGTAAAACGACACGGCTCGCTGGAAGGCGTCCAGCCCAATGTCGATGCCCATGAGTCGTCCTGGCACGTCGTCAAACGTCGGGTGGATTCCGCCGTAGATGCGAGACAGGCTGCATTCGTCTGAGGCATCTCGGTAGGTGGCCCATTGCAATTCGACGTCGACACTGGGGCCGTCTTCAAAAACCAAGAATTCGCCTGCTGGCGCGATGAATCTCCCCATGCCGCCAGGGAAATAGGCGTCGCCGGTGAAGGCGGTCAGGACCTCTGCGGCGGCGCGCGAGAAGGTGCTGTGCCCGCTCACGTAGCCGGCGAAGTTTGGGCTGACGAAGGACGGACGTTGGTAGGGCTCCCATGCTTTGGCCAGAATCCAGCCTACCCCTGCGAATTCGGTGTCCACGTTGTTGATGGCGTCGCTTCCCTTCCAGGCCCAAAGCTTTACTTCGCCCACATGTTGGCCTGCAAGACCGGCCAACGGGTCTCCGGTTTCCACCAATTCAATGGCGCCAGGCACCAGCGGCAACCCTCCTGGGTGGTAGCTCGGCAAGGTGGGGTCTGAACTTTGCCCAAGTTCGGCCATGCCTCGGATGGCCGTGATGGGCCGCGACGAATCGTACCAGCCTTTGACGCCCCACGCTGAGATGGCGCAATCGTGCATGGCGGATCCGAGGGCGAGGTACGCTTTGACGTCCCATTCCAAGTCGTCCAACACTGGACCTTCACCTTGGAATTGCTTCAGCAGTTGGGGGTGGTCGCTGACGTAGTTCAGGATGGTGAACCAGTGGCCGGGAGGGGTCTCTGAATCTGGCCCGTCCGCCCAAAATTCAGCGAGCACACGTGCATAGTCGCCACGGGGCACCGTGTTGGGCGTATAGGGGTCTCCAGTGGACGGATTGACGTCGTGGCCCGGGCTGGGCGATCCGCCGTTTGTGGCGTCGTACAGGGTGGCGTACGTCTCAAGCGTGGTGGGGTAGGAGGTGCGATTGCCAATCGACGCGGGGCTGATGTCCCACATCACCCCGTCAGTGGGGTCCAACATGCCCGACCAAAGCGCCACCATGCTGTGCCCCCCTTGGTAAATCTCCGAGGTCCCCGAGCCATCCATGGCGTGCAATGCCGGCTGTCCAGGATCGTGGTAGACCTGGTAGTTGAAGCTGTCTCGGGTGTAGGTGTTGAGGTCTTCGTCGCCGAGCGCCCACGACGTCACTTGGCCCCATTCTGGCGACAGGAATGGCGGGGTTTCTCCGGGGATGACGTTGCCGCTTTGGTCGATAAACAGATCCAGTGTGAGGGGCTGCCACCGGTTCAAGTCTTCCACGGCTTCGTTGCCATCCAAATCGACAATCAGGGAGGGATTCACAGGTTCGTACACCGTGTTGGCGTACCCACTGGCTTCGTTGGCCCCGTCTTGAAGGCCAAACGCAATCAGCTGCTCCGCGAGATGGTTGCCAAGCGCCCGTCCGTCGCCACTCGAGTAGTCTGTGCTTGTGAAGTTCACGTCGTGGCCCAAGATGCCCATGTGGATGTCGTAGCCGACCAGGAGGTCGTCCACGCCTGGGGCGTTGGCGAAGCGGTGGCTCAAGAGCCGGTACATCCCGAAGGCGATGGCTTCATTACGCGCCGTTTCCTCATCGGTCGCCGGGGTGAATCCGTCGAACGCGGCCACAAATCCGCCCAAGTCCTGTCCCAAGAATGCCGGGCATGCGGCGCTGTCCATCACTGCCCATGCGTCCCACATCAACAGGGAGCTGTGCCACAGGTTCCTGGCATGCACCGTGGGGCGGGCGAAGTCGGCCCGAATGCTTTCCAGCAGCATGTCGTTCCATTGCCGGGCCATGCTGTGGTCCGTACTCACCGTCGGGTAAGAACCTTGCACTTCGCAGTCGGGGTCGGGGTTGTTGGGGCACTCATCGCAGGCGTCGGGCACCCCGTCCAAATCGTAATCCGCCGAGCTCGACGCAAGCGCGCAGTTGTCGGACATGATTACCTCATAGCCGGTGCACTTTCCGCTCAAGATGTCCACAAGCCCGTCGTTGTTGATGTCGAGCAAGGCCACATCGTAACTGTTCGTAACCCAATCGAATGTGGTCGTGCCGTAAGGGTCGGACAGCATGCCGTCCACGTTCTCGTAGATCGCCATGCGCCGTCCGCTGTTGCACGGGGGGATGTCCACATCCACGTCGGAAACCACCACATCCACGTCGCCGTCCAAGTCCAAGTCCGCGGCGTGCACGTTTCCTCCAAACCCGTTGGAAGAGGGGAAGCCCAGGTTCACAGTGGTGAACCCAAGCTCGGTGTCTGCGACGTGCTCGGTGGCGGTGAGCAGCTTGTCGCTTCCGTCGTCGACCACGTAGAGGTCCAGCAGGCCGTCGCCGTTGAAATCGGCCACCTCGAACATGTACGGGGAGGCGTTGGGCACCAAGTTTTGCCAGTTGCTGAAGTGCCCTTCCCCGTTGTTGAAGAGGACCAAGACCCCGCGGCTGTTCCAAGGCGCCACGTTGTACAGTGTGGTGTTTTTGACGATGTCCAGGTCGCCGTCGCCGTCCATGTCGTGGATTTGGCCTGCCGTGCCAAATGCGCTGTGCAGCAAATCGCCCATCCGGGCTTCGCCCTCGTCGGTGAAGTGCCCGGTGCCGTCGTTGATGAGCAGGAAGTCCTTGGCCGTGCCACCACCGCTGTTGACCCGGTAGTTCACGAAGTACAAATCCTGGGCGCCGTTGCCAGTCAAGTCTCCGGCCCACACCGCACACATCAACGGCTGGTCGCTTGTCAATTCAGGGAACCGCTCGGCCGATTGGTCCGCCAGACCCAACCACGCTCCGTCCTCGTCGACTCCGAGGTTCATGTAAAGCATGGGTTGTTGGTTGAACGTGTTGATGATGACCACGTCGTCCCACGTGTCGCCATCTACGTCCACGGTGTAGACGTCCCTTGCGAAGCTGAGGTTGGTCAAGAACTCAGGGGCCAACTCCTCCGTCATGTCCACCAACGTGCCCTCCTGATTCATGAGCAAGAGGTCAGATTTGGCGGGCTCGGTCGCCGCAGAAAAGGGCTCTTTCCGGACCACAATCACGTCGGTCCATCCGTCTTGATTCAAGTCGGCCGGCCACATGTCTTTTTCTTCGTCGTCCGATTGGGCCACCGAGTAAAGCACCAGGCGGCTGTCGGTTTGAAGGTCCCACTCCAGCCATTGCGCATGGGCAATGGGAAGCCCTGCCAAGAGGAGCATCACGAAGAGTCCCATCGTGGGAGCCGCACAGGAGAGTCGGGTCAAAATCATGGCTTGTTGGTTGACTGTGAATGTAAGACAAATCCCAAGCGTCCCGTATTCAGCCTCGCATTACGGGCGCCAGCATCAAGAGCACGACGTACAGCGTCAGGTACACGACGTAGGGCATCACAAGCACGCCGTCGAGCTGCCAGCCCGTCTTGCGCTCACGCGTCCATTCGTCGGAACTCATCAAGGCACCCAGGGCCACCTTGGGCCGCATCAACCACATGGCCCACCCACATTGCAGGGCAAGCAACATCGGTGTGGCGTCGATTAGACGGACCCCGTGTTGGTCGAGACGCCAGCCCCCCACGGCCAGGCTCAAAAGCCCTGCGCCGGCAAGCAAGTGCCGGGCCCAAGAAAGGACCTGCTCCGGGGACGTGACTTGGGGCAAAGTCTCCATGTGGTGCCTGTCGACGTCGAGATCCCGAATGTCGAAGGGCAGGGTCAGCCCTGCGATGAACACGAACCGCTGGATCCATAGGACGCCGTCCCAGCCCAGCTCCGGATGGTGTGTGGTGGCGGTCGCCCACACCGCTGCGATCAAGGGGGTTTTCGCCCAAACGACCTTCCGAAGCCCACCTCCACAGCCAGGCACCACGGCGTAGGCCAGGGAGGCGAGGGCCACCACACCGAGCACCGCCACGCGCCGAGGCTCTTCCAGGCCCAACTCGTCCCAGTGAACCCAAGTGCAGCCCGCCCATGCGAGGCCCCAGGCTGCGACCATGGGCCATTTGGCGCTGTCCCAAAACCGCCGCCGCCCTTCAGGCATGTTTTGGGGGTGGCGGGTGTGCTTGATGGCGCGTTGGATGGTGTACCCCAGCCCTGTGGCCGTGGCGACCCAGAAGGCATCTTCCACGCCGCCCCGCTCCATGGCTGCCCCTTCCGCCCACCACATCCAACTGAACATGGTGGTGACAAAGGCGCCAAGGGCAATCCAGAGGTGGGTGAAGGACAGAATCCGCCAAAGCATGGGACAAAATTCGGTCGCCCGTGGCCGCCGTTGGACCTTTGGTGGACTGGATGTTGACGGTTTGGATACCACCCAGAGAACTCCAAGTGTATTTTTGCGCTTCCTCACAAGGAATCTCTCGCAAAAAACCTTGGTTTCATGAAGATTGGAAACTTTGTGTCCCGCCATGTGGGTCCTCGCCTCGAGGACCAAAACAGCATGCTCCGCACCCTTGGAGAACCCTCCCTGAACGAACTCATCGAACGCGTGGTGCCTGGAAGCATTCGCTTGCGTGAGCGGTTGGACGTCACCACCTCGTTGACCGAAAGTGAGTACCTCGAGCACATCGACGGGTTGGCATCCCAGAACACGCTGTTTCGCAACTACATCGGCATGGGCTACTACCCCACCGAGGTGCCCAGCGTCATCCGCCGCAACGTGCTTGAGAATCCGGGATGGTACACGGCGTACACCCCGTACCAGGCGGAGATTGCCCAAGGCCGTCTCGAGGCCCTGTTGAATTTCCAAACCATGGTCATGGACTTGACCGGCATGGAAGTGGCCAACGCATCCTTGCTGGATGAGGGCACGTCGGCCGCGGAGGCCATGGCCATGTTGTTTGCCGCACGTCCCCGTCCTCAAGTGAAGGAAGGCCTGACGCGGTTCTTGGTGGACAATGCGGTATTCCCCCAAACCCTGAGCGTGCTGCGCACCCGCGCGGCGCACCTGGAGATCAATCTCGAACTCATGGCCCGAGAGGACATGCAGGCCTCGTCAGAACAGGGCGGCGTGTTCGGATGCTTAGTGCAGTACCCGGACGCCAATGGGGAGGCGCAAGACTTGACAGACTTGATGGCCAGCCTTGCCGCCTTAGATGTTCGCAGCGTGTTTGCCACGGATTTGATGGCCTTGTTGGTCATGAAAAGCCCAGGCCAAATGGGCGCGGACGTCGTGGTCGGAAGTTCCCAGCGCTTCGGCGTGCCCATGGGCTATGGCGGTCCGCACGCTGCCTTCTTCGCCGCCAAAGAGTCGTTCAAGCGTCACTTCCCAGGACGCATCATCGGTGTCTCGGTCGACCGCCTCGGCAAGCAAGCCTTGCGCATGGCGCTTCAGACCCGAGAGCAGCACATTCGCCGGGACAAGGCGACTTCAAACATTTGCACGGCCCAAAGTTTGCTCGCGGTGATGGCGTCTATGTACGCGGTCTACCACGGTCCTCAGGGGCTTCGTGCCATTTCAGAACGCATCCACACGTACGCCCGCACGCTGGCCGTTTCGTTGGGTGCCAACGAGTCGCTCACCGTGGTGAATACGTGCTATTTCGACACCCTCAAGGTGCACGTGGCAGGGGGCCAAGACGCCATGAAGGCGCTGCGAGCCCGCGCCGAATCCAAGCGTGTCAACCTGCGTTACTACCCTGATGGAGAGCACGTGGGGATTTCTCTTCACGAGCGCACCAACCGCAACGACTTTGCGACGTTGTGCTCGGTCCTCGGAGTGAGCCCCGTCCAAGGGGTGGTCTTTGAGGAAACCTTCTTGGGGCCCCTGGCCAGGCCTGTGGATTACCTCCACCACCCGGTCTTCAACCGTTACCGCTCGGAGACAGAGATGATGCGGTACATCAAGCTCCTGGAGAACAAAGATTTGAGCTTGACCCACGCCATGATTCCACTTGGGTCGTGCACGATGAAGCTGAACGCGGCGACAGAATTGATTCCCATCACGTGGGCGGCGTTTGCAGAATTGCACCCCTTTTGTCCCGTGAATCAGGCCAAAGGCACACGCGCCATGCTCACCGAGCTCGAGCGCGACCTGGCAGAAATCACCGGTTTCGCTGGAATTTCTCTCCAGCCCAACAGCGGCGCCCAAGGAGAATTTGCCGGGTTGATGGTGATTCGGGCATACCACGCGGCCCGCGGGGAGAGCCACCGGAACATTTGTTTGATCCCCAACAGCGCCCACGGCACCAACCCTGCGAGTGCCGTCATGGCGGGCCTGAAAGTGGTGGTGGTTGGATGCGACAAGCATGGCAACATCGACGTCGACGACTTGCGCGCCAAGTCCGAGCAGCACAGTGAAAACCTCGGGGCTTTGATGATCACTTACCCGTCCACCCACGGGGTGTTTGAGAGCTCGGTCCTCGAAGTCACGGAGATGATTCACGCCCATGGCGGGCAGGTGTACATGGACGGGGCCAACATGAACGCCCAGGTGGGACTCACCAGCCCGGGCATGATTGGGGCCGACGTGTGTCACCTCAACCTCCACAAGACCTTCGCCATCCCGCATGGCGGCGGCGGCCCTGGCGTGGGCCCGATAGGGGTCGCGGCGCACTTGGTGTCCTTCTTGCCCGGCCACGAGGTGGTGGCGGTGGGCGAGGACACGTCCATCGACGCGGTCAGCGCCGCGCCGTTTGGAAGCGCGTTGATTGCCCAAATCCCTTACGCCTACATCAAGATGCTCGGCCAAAGCGGGTTGACGGAGAGCACCAAGGTGGCCATTTTGAATGCGAACTACTTGAAAGCACGGCTTGAAGGGGCGTACGACGTGCTGTATCAAGCCAAAAATGGCACGGTGGCGCACGAGATGATTTTGGATTGCCGCGCATTCAAGGAGGTGGGCATCGAGGTGATGGACATCGCCAAGCGGTTGATCGACTTCGGATTCCACGCCCCAACGGTGTCATGGCCCGTGCCTGGCACGTTGATGGTGGAGCCGACCGAGAGCGAAAGCTTGGAGGAGTTGGACCGCTTCGCCGAGGCCATGCTCGCCATCCGGGAAGAAATCGCGGCGGTGCAACGCGGCGAGGCCGACGCCCACGACAACGTCTTGAAAATGGCACCCCACACCGTGGAGGAGGCCACCGCGACCGAATGGAACCACGTGTACAGCCGCGAGAAAGCGGTGTACCCTGTGCGCGATTTGGTGGGACGAAAGTTCTGGAGCTCGGTGGCCCGCGTGGACAACGCCCATGGGGACCGCAACCTCGTATGCTCTTGCCCGCCACTCTCCGCGTTTGAGGAAGCGTTCACCTGAGGGTGTTCGCAACCCTTGGGCCTGAAGAGGCGACTTAAAGTGAACGAGCCTATTTTCGCCAAGAATTGTATCTGAATTCAAAACCTACATCTATGAAGCAATTTTACATTTTGGCCCTTGCCGGCCTCATGAGCTTCGGCGCGGCCGCCCAAAAAGTGTGCGCTCCTGCTGAAGCTGTCCGCACCGAGTTGCGCGACGTGAAAGCTGTGGCCCCCGCCCTGGACGGAGACCGCGAAACCATTTGGGCCACCACCTTCGCCAACTGCGACGAGTGGGCCTTCGACGAACAGAATGAGCCTGGCATCGAGCTGGACTGGCAGTGCGGACCTGGCTTGGCACCAAGCGGACCTGCCGCGATCGCAGCCATCAACAGTGCCACTGCAGACGACGGGTTCTTGATGATCGACTCCGACCTTGCCGGCGGCGAGTCTGGCTTGGGCGTGGTCGAGAACGCATGGGCCGACCTCGTGACTCCGTTCTCCACAGTGGGACACCCTGGCGTGGCGATCACCTTCGCCAACCAGTACCGCATGTGGGACAACGGCAACAGCGACGGCAACGAGTACTGCTTGGTGGAAGTCTCTCGCGACGGCACCACATGGCCAGACTTGAACACCTTCGAGGTGTCTGAGGGCTTCGTGACCTACGACGAGATGGAAGGCCCAGTGCAGGCCCGTTGGGAATTGTGGCCCGACATGCAGACCCAGGACCCTGTGGCGAACCCCACCCAGAAGACCTTCAACATCACCGGCATCGCTGGCGACCAGGAGACGGTGTACATCCGTTTCCGCTGGAAGGGCATTTGGGGTTACGCATGGATGATTGACGACCTGGAGGTGTTCGACGCCCCCGACAACGACTTGACCTTGGGCAACTACACCAGCTACACTGCGACCGCGACTAGCAACCTTTACGAGTACGGCGCGTGGGCCGAGTCTCAGTTGCCTGACACGTTGACTTTCGCAGCTGAAGCGTCCAACTTCGGCAACAACGCCACCTCAGGGGTGTACGGCATATTGGACGTGAATGGAGAAGTGACTTCTGGCGCCGCGCTCGAGGCAGATTTGGCCACCGGGGAAACTGACACGGTGTATGTTGATTATCCGACAGGCGGCGCATTCGGCATGGTCAACATGTCACTCACGCTTCAGATGGACTCCATGGACGCCGACATGAGCAACAACACAGTGAGTGCTGAGTTCGAAGTCACCGGCCTCCAGTGGGGACGTGACAATGGCGAGGTGTCCAACTTGGCGCCGGCGGATGGGACGGTGGACTACATTCAGATGCCTTTGTACCAAGTGTTGGCGGACGTCACCGTGTACGGTGTGGATGTGGCCATCATGGACGGCAGCGAAGACTTCACGCCAGTGCGTGGTTTCTTGGTGGATGTGAACGCTGACGAAGCCTTGACTGAGCAATATGGCGGTGAGTTGACCTCTTCTCCTGAGATTGCCTTGGTTCCTGGCAACACCAACGGCAGCGCAGGTGACATCACATGGTACACCTTCGTGTTCGATGAGCCTTACGAAGCTGCGGAGGGTGACTTCCTCGGTGCGGCATTTGAGCACTACGGTGGCGCCAACGTGCAGATCGGAGAGGCCCAGGACACCGAAGCGCAGACAGCCTTCGTGTACGGCCCATTCGGTTCTGGCCAGGCGTACGACTGGTACTACACCACAGAAGTGCCCATGGTTCGTTTGAACTTGAACCCTGACGCGGTGACCAACACCAATGAGGCGATGGCCAGCGAAGGTTTCGAAATGTTCCCAGCCTTCCCGAACCCAACCACCGACAACACGCGCTTCCAGTTCCGTTTGGATCAGGCGGCTGAGGTGACGTTCGAGTTGCGCGACATCACGGGCAAGTTGGTGGAGGTCCTCGAGTTGGGCACCCAGCCTGCCGGCATGAACAACTTCATGGTGGAGACTTCAGCGTTTGGCGCAGGCTCTTACACCGCGACCCTTGTGGTGAACGGCGCCCGCATCACCCAGAAGTTGATGGTGAAGTAAGATTGAATTTGATGTCCCCGCCTGGGGATTTCCTAAAAGGGGAGGCTTTGGCTTCCCCTTTTTTTGTGTTCGGCTCCCGGCATGGTGCGCGGATGCCCTCCGGTCATTATTTTTCGCTGCAAACAAAATCCTGTTCCTCATCATGAAACGCATTTCAATGCTTGCCGCCCTTGCCTTGAGCACGACGGCCGCGGTGGCTCAGCGCCCCGCCGACACAGACAAAGCAATGGTCCCCACAACGGTGACCCGAGCTGAAAACCAAGCTTCTCTTTTGCAAGGTCAAGAGGCTTTGGTCAACCAAGGAGGCGCCCGCAATGTGGTGTACCAAGAAACATTCGCCAACGGCTTTGACGGCAGCAACGGCAACGGTGCGTGGACTGTGGAAGACAACGTGGAAGGCATCAACAGCGAAGAGATCTGGGTGTGGGTGGCTCCAGGGGGCTTAGGCTACTACGAGGATGGAACCCCTACGGGCAAGGCAACTCATCCAGCGGGCGCGTACAGCGGCAACACGGCTCAACTGGCTTCTGAAACCGCGTTCGACGGATGGGTGGTGTTTGACAACGACTTTTTCCATGGAGGTCCCATCACGGCTGACAACGCTGCGGTCGACACAGAGGGCTCCATCACAAGCCCTTGGTTGAACCTCGCGGACAACGCATCGGTCATCGTCAGTTGGGAGTCGTACTTCCGCTATTGCTGCTTCCCCTACGCACCGGTGTACCTCGAAGTGGGCACCACCAACGAGGGGGTGACTGCATGGACCACCTTCGACGCCCACGGCGACTTCATCGAGTCGGCCAACACCATTTCTGCCAACCCACTCCCTGTGAGTCTGGATGTGAGCTGCGTAGCTGCAAGCCAGGACTCAGTCCAACTGCGCTTCGCCTACCGTCAAGCTCCTGAAACAGGCGCCGGTTTCAGTCACTATTTCTGGGGCATCGACGATGTGACGGTGAGTTCTAACCAAGTCATGAATGACGTGGAAATCACCCAAATCGTGAACGGCGACGTGTACAATGTGTTCGAATACCGCATCACCCCGCTCGAGCAAGCCATCCTCGACAGCGATGGCGGCTTGTTGGCCGGAGTGATGTACAAGAACGTCGGAACCGTGAACCAAACCAATGTGGAGGTGCTTGTGGAGGTGCTCGACGAGTCCGGCATGGTCTTGAACACCACCACCGAGGTGCTCGACACCGTGTTGACCTACGCCAACGCGCTCACTTGCCCCGCCAACACCCAAGACACCTTGTACCTGGCGACGGGTTGGGAGCCCAACGCAACAGGCACCTACGGCTTGCGCATCACGTTGACGGGCGACAGCACAGATGTGACCCCCGAGAACAACACGTTGTTCAAGAACATCTTGTACACCGACGACATTTACGGCCACGACGACGAGAACGTCTTGGACGGCGAACTCGGACCCCGTGAAAGCGAAGATATTGCAGATTACTATGATCCAACAGGTTACGGGTCGTACTTCCATTGCCCCAACCCGGGCACCATGGCGTACGGCGTGGCTGTGCGTTTTGGACCAAACTGCGGATTGGACATCGGCGGCAACCCTGGCGAATTGGAGTTTGAAACGCGTCTCTATTCCTACGACGGGGCAGTGGGCCTGACTGACAGTCCTTTCGACGCCAACTATTGGTTGTACGATGTGGAGTGGAGCAACTTGGACGGCACGTCAGACTTTGAAGTGTACCTTTCTTTTGAAGACGCCATCGAAATGGACGAAGACGCGTTCTACTACGCAGCTGTGATCAACGAATATGAATCACCCACCCAATTGACTGTGTTGACACAGTTGAATAGCGACACGGACAACAGCACAGGGAACTTCAACCAGACAGGGGAAGGAAATTTTGTTTGGTTCACAAGCCAAACGTCCACCCCCGCCGTGCGACTCATCACCAGCGAGCGTGAAGCAGTCGAGTTGTTGGAAGCCAGCCAAGGCATCCGTCTCGAGCAGTGCATGCCAAACCCCGCCTCTGAAAGCACTTTGGTGCGCTTTGAGTTGGGCCAGCCCCGTGACGTCACCTTGGAGGTGCGCGACGGCATGGGCCGCCTTGTGTCGACCCAGGACATGGGCACACTCGGTGCAGGTCAGCACAACACCACCCTTGACTTGAGTGGTTGGGCTTCTGGCTTGTACACCTACACTTTGGTGGCGGACAACTTCCGCACCACCAAGAAGATGACGGTGAAGTAAACGAGGTTTCACCATTTGATCTCAGCAAGGCATCGCCCCCGTGGCGGTGCCTTGTTATTTTCGGGCCATGGGATGGAAAGCGTGGCTGAGCAAACCGTTGGCACTGGCAACCATGCGTCGGGTTCGGCGCCAAGTGGCACACCCGGCGGCGGCCCAACGCGCGGTTTTGTCCAACCTGGTGGAGCGTGCTTGGGATACGGCGTTTGGTCGAGATCATGGATTCCAGTCGGGCATGACGGTCCGAGAATTTCAGAAGCATGTCCCTGTTCGGGACTACGAGGGCTTGAAACGCTACGTGGACCGGGCTGTGGTGGGTGAACAGAATGTCCTTTGGCCGGGCGAGCCCCTCTATTTCTGCAAGACAAGCGGGACAACGTCAGGCGCGAAGTTCATTCCGCTGACGGCGGAGAGCATGCCGAACCACATCGGCAGCGCGCGCAACGCATTGTTAGGCCACATCGCCGGCACGGGGGACGCTTCGTTTGTGGACGGGAAGATGATCTTTTTGCAAGGGAGCCCCGAGTTGGCGAAGACGGAAGGCGGCGTGCATTTGGGCAGGCTTAGTGGCATTGTTGCGCACCATGTTCCCGCGTATTTGCAGCGCAACCGAATGCCCTCTTGGGAAGCCAACTGCATCGAAGACTGGGAGACGAAGGTGGACGCCATTGTGAAAGAGACCTGCACCGAGGATTTGCGGCTGGTGAGTGGCATTCCTTCCTGGGTGCAGATGTACTTCGAGCGGCTGCTGGAGCACACTGGGGCAGCCACGGTCCAGGAGGTCTTCCCCAACCTGTCTTTGTTCGTCCACGGCGGTGTGGCCTATGGCCCTTACGCCGAACGGTTCAAGCAGCTGTTGGGCTTTGAGATTTCCCGCGTCGAACTCTACCCGGCGTCGGAGGGCTTTTTGGCTTACCAAGATGCACCTGACGCAGCAGGCATGCTGCTCAACGTCAACGACGGCATTTTCTTCGAATTCATCCCGGCCAGCGAATACTTGGATGAGTGTCCCCGAAGGTTGACCCTCTCTGAAGTGGAGCTTGGCGTGCAATACGCTGTGGTGCTCAGCACCAACGCCGGCCTTTGGGCTTACGACATTGGCGACACGGTGAAATTTGTGTCGTTGAATCCACCACGGGTGTTGGTCACAGGCCGAATCAAGCACTACACTTCGGCTTTTGGGGAGCACGTGATCGCCGAAGAAGTGGAAGGAGCCGCCCAAGAGGCCATGTCGGCCCACGGTGGCGTGGTGTCCGAATTTCACGTGGCCCCTCAAGTGACGCCGGAGGACGGGCTGCCCCATCACGAATGGGTGGTGGCGTTTGAGCAGCTGCCCCAAGACGTGACGGCCTTTGAAATGGCGTTGGACGCCGGACTCCAGTCTCGCAACCCCTACTACAAAGAGCTTATCCAAGGCGCCGTGCTTCGGCCAGCAGTGTTGACCCCTGTGGCCAGCGATTGCTTCGTGGAAGCCATGAGGCGTCTGGGCAAGCTGGGAGGCCAAAACAAAATCCCCCGCCTCGCCAACGACCGCAACATGGCCGACACCTTGTTGGCGGTGCATCATTCGATTCAACAACCATGAAGATCCTCGCCATCACGGGAGGAAGTGGCTCTGGCAAGAGCACCGTCCTTTGCGCCCTCGCCGACCATTTGGGGCCGCGGGCGTCCATGCTTTCTCTGGACGACTACTACCGTCCCAAGGAGGAGTTGCCGGTGGATGGCCACGGCGAAACCAACTTTGACGTGCCCGAGGCCATCGACCACGTGGCGCTTCGCAGAGACATCCTCAAACTCGGCCGGGGAGAGCAGGTCTCGTTCCAATCCTACACGTACAACAAGGACCTGATGACGTCCGAATTGACGGTGGTGGAGCCCCGCGAGTGGCTCATCGTGGAGGGGTTGTTTGTGATGTGTTACCCCGACGTGGTCGAGATGGCCGACGTCAAGGCCTTCATCCACGCGTCGCCGGAGGTCCGTTTGGCCCGCAGGAAAGACCGCGACCTGAACGTGCGTGGCTACGCCCCAGCGGAGGTGGATTACCAGTGGAAGCACCACGTGTCGCCAGCCTACAGCGCGCACATCGAACCCCACCAAGCGCAATGCGACGTGGTCATCGACAACGACCACGATTGGACGCTTGGCTTGAAGCGACTCATTGAACACCTCGAGGCCTTGGGCGCTTCTTGAGGAAACCCCCTTGAACATGAAAAAGGCATTCACCCTTCCCACATGCAAAACGTGCCAACGCATTTTTGACGAATTGACCCCTGCAGACCACGGATGTGAGGTGGTGGACATCAAAGCCGAGGGCGTTTCTGCCGACGACCTTGACGCGATGAAGGCACATGCGGGGTCGTACGAAGCGCTGTTCAGCCGCCGCGCCATGAAGTTTCGAAGCATGGGATTGGCGGACAAAACGCTGACTGAGAAGGAGTACCGCGCCCTTATTTTGGAGGAATACACCTTCCTCAAGCGCCCCGTGTTTTTGACTGACGAGGGCGTGACCGCCGGGTCGGCCAAGGCGGAAGTGGCCCGCGCCCGGGACTTGATTTCCTGAGCGTGGGGGACGTCCGCAGTTCCGGATCCTCCTCGCCGTGGAATGCGCACCTCGCCCTTTGGGGTGTGGGGTTGATTTACGCGTACAACTACTTGGTGGCCAAGGGCGTCATGCCCGAGAAAGTGGGCCCTTCAGGATTCATCGTATTGCGTGTGGCTGGGGCCACGCCGTTGTTTTGGCTGCTTTACGCGTTCCGCTGGGAGCGTGTGGCGCGCGCCGATTTGGGCCGGCTCTGGTTGTGCGGGTTGACCGGCGTGACGGTGAACCAACTGTTGTTCTTCAATGGCCTCGCGATCACCAGTCCCGTGCATGCGTCCATCATCATGACCATCAACCCTGTGCTGGTGTTGTTGATCAGCGCAGGACTGCTGGGTACCGCCATCACAGGCCGAAAGG
>MDTB01081849.1_pt1 | contig 42022 bp, 28 predicted proteins | sample 811161 | NCBI WGS metagenome assembly MDTB01 (sample SAMN05326650, study PRJNA326480) | marine metagenome | isolation source: seawater | place: Mediterranean Sea | collected 2009 | reverse complement strand
TTCCTGGAATGAGTATCCCTTCGTGGTGCATACCCAACAAGACAGGACGCTATCAGATTAATTGCGCTCAGCTTTGCGGTAACGGCCATTCCGCCATGACAGCGGGATTCCTTTCCATTGATTCCACTGAAGATTATGACAGCTGGTTGGTTCAGAACACTCCAGCTGACGGTGAAGGTGGCGGAATGAGCTTTGAGTGACTGGTATAAAGCCTATTTCAGTCTTTATTCGAAGTATCAAGCGATCCTCGTATTCGCGTTTAGTTACAAATGGATCTAGAAGAGCAGCGACGTAAAAACGCCTATCGCAGGCTGGCAGGATCAGGAGCTGTTTTAATAGTCCTTTTCATTGCCTACATCATTTTGATTCGTAGTCTGGACACTGCTCCTGCGGCCCATGTCAGTCGTCAGGAAACTGCTTCGGGGCTCCCGGTCCTGCACACTTTGGGATCGCTCAGTCTGACTAATCAACTTGGCGAGCCTGTGGGTTTGGAAACTTTTCGTGGCAAACCGTGGTTTGCCAACATTATTTTTACACGCTGTCCCGGTCCCTGTGCTCGCATGACGCGTCAATTGAGTCTCCTTCAGTCAAAACTTCCGGAGGGATCAAACGCTCAGTTGGTCTCCATCAGTACTGACCCTGAATTTGACACCATCCAGGTGCTTCAAAAATATGCCCGGAAATTCGAAGCAAACACTGAATCATGGAGCTTCCTGACAGGTACTAGAAAAGAAATTTTTCGTGTATCCGGCGATGAATTATTGTTGGTTTTGATCGAAAAAGAAGAGGAAGAGCGTGAATCCGAGAATGATATTTTTCTGCACAGCACGCTCACTGTTCTGGTCGATGGTTTGGGGCAAATTCGAGGTTCCTATGAAATCCTCGAAGAAGGTGCTCTTGAAGATGCACTCAACGACTTGCAACGACTGGAATCTGGGACAAATTAGTTATCATCATGCAGCTTCAAGATCTTCCGTTAATCAACGCAATTTTAAATTCATGCAGCGCTATACTGCTTGCTTTTGGTTTTGCTGCCATCAAAAAAGACAACAAGGAGCTTCATAAAAAATGCATGGCTGGAGCGCTTGTTACCTCTTTCCTTTTTCTTACATGCTATGTTACATATCATGTTGGCATGCAACGTGTTTATGGGGCTGCACATACCAAATTCATGAATCCATCCTGGTTCAGGCCTTACTATTTGACGCTTCTTGTGTCTCACCTTATTCTCGCCATTGCCATTGTTCCCATGGTGATCCTTACTGTTCTGCATGCCATCAAGCAAAGATGGGAAAAGCACCGAAGGATTGCGAAATGGACATGGCCCTGTTGGATGTATGTATCAGTGACCGGCGTTCTGATTTACCTTTTGCTTTATCAGATCTTCCCTCAAACGCCGCCGCCCCTGCCTTGATTGGATTCAAAGTCCGGAGGGTAACCACTGCCCATCAAGGTCGCATGGGAAAAAGGCTTGATGCGATCAAAGTCAACAGCAGGCCGGCAATGGAAATGACGGCAAGACTAGCGGACCATGTCTTAAGCGTTTCTCTTTCAGTCATCCCGCTCAATTTGCACACGACCCAGAAGCCGGAATCATTCATCCAGGAAACCATGCCTGACCCGCATCCTATGGCCAGAAAGACATAAACTGGGTGATAAGCAAGGTTGCTGCCATCACCGATGACGGATGCCATCATTCCGGTCGTCGTAATCATCGATACCGTGCCTGACCCCTGTGCTGTTTTCATGAGGGCAGCCATCATCCATCCAAGGAGAATATGGCTCAATCCCAAGGCGGTGGATAAGCCGGCAATGGCGTCACCAATGCCCGCCAATTTGATCATTGCTCCAAACGCTCCACCTGCGGCGGTGATAAGGATAATGACGCCCGCTGTTTCAAGTGCGTGATTCAATTTTGAACTCATCACTTCCTTACTCATGGAGGTCTGTCTCATCAGAACAATGACGGCAGCCGCAGTTGCCAAAGTCATCGCCATGAGTTTGTTTCCCAGCACCATGAATACACCGGAAAAAACACCCAAATATGTTGCGAGTTCAAAAGCTTCTACAATGGAGGCAGAACCAATAAGGACGACAGGAAGAGCGACGGGCAAGAGACTCCCAAACAATGAAGGCAGTTCAGCTTCCTGAGCGTTCATCAAGCTGCCCGCGCTTTCGCTCGCCTGAGAAATCCTGTTGTGGGGTGAGATATTCAATCCATGATTGATCCGCTCTGCTGCGATCATTGAGATAGCGGCAACAGGAACCCCGATCAGGATTCCCCAAAACATTCCGGTCCCCAAGTGTATGTTTAAATTGACGGCCATGAATAGTGGCCCAGGAGTTGGCGGAACCAAAGTGTGGGTGATCACTGCGCCACTGCAAATGGCCATGATATAAAGCGCATAATTTTTTCCGGTCTTCAAACTCAATCCTCTGGCAAGGGGGATCAACAGGAAAAAAACCGTGTCAAAGAAGACTGGAATCCCGAGGATGAAACCGCAAATCAAAAGAGCCCATGCTGCTCTCGTTTCACCGAGCATGCGTACCATGACTCTTACGATTTTTTCTGCAGCACCACTTTCCATCATGCAAATGCCAATGATGGATGCCAGTGCAATGACCCAAGCTATCTTACCCGCCGTCGAACCCATTTCATGCATGGGTTGTTCCAGGGCGTTGATCCATGCCTGAGTAACTTGTCCTTTGCCTGAGCCAAAAAGATTGAGGATCCCAACTGCCATCGCTGCCAGCATCAGGGAAAGGAAAGCGTGGATTTTCAACCATGTGATCGACATGATCACCGTTATCATTCCAGCCGCCAGGCAGACAAACGGCCAAGCAGTCCAATCCGTGTTACTGGAAATCTGGGCAAGATTCAGGATCATGAGTGTCGGTTTTGGAATGAAAATGACACTACCTGAAGCTCACCCGATATCCAAGCGCAATTCAGATCATGTGCCCTTCAACAGCTTCTGAACGAACGATCGTTGCTGTCTGAATCGACTGACGCTCGAAAACTTATTTTTCGGACAAGTTACTCATGAATGCTTCCATTCCCGCGCAAGAACACACAGGGTTTCTGTCTCCGTAAACATTGTCGATGCGTCCGACGCGTGGCCAAAACTTGTGTTCCTGCTGGCTTTCCAGCGGGAACCCTGCATCCATTCGGGAGTAAGGATGGCTCCAATGTTCGACTGCCACCGAATCTGCCGTGTGTGGCGCGTTTTTCAGTAGGTTGTCTTTTGAATCGATGGAGCCTTCTTCAACAGCTTTTATCTCAGCATGGATTTGAATCATGGCTTCACAAAATCGATCTATTTCTGCCATGCATTCACTTTCAGTAGGTTCAATCATCATGGTCCCTGCCACAGGCCAGGACACTGTTGGTGCATGAAATCCATAGTCCATCAACCGTTTGGCGACGTCTTCGACAGTGACTTTCTTGAATTGCCTCAAATCGATAATGCATTCGTGAGCTACCATCTTGTTTTTCCCTCTGTAAAGCACAGGGAAAAACGGATCGAGGCGATTCGCAATGTAGTTGGCGTTCAGGATGGCGACTTGAGTTGCTTTGCGCAGTCCCTGCGCTCCCATTGCACGTATGTAAACCCACGAGATGGTGACAATACTTGCGCTACCCCAGGGTGCTGCGGCAACAGGCCCCACTCTGTCTTCTCCCGGCAGTGGAATTACCGAATGCCCTGGTAAGAACGGGGTCAAGTGAGATGCAACGGCAATAGGGCCAACTCCCGGACCACCTCCTCCATGAGGGATGCAGAAGGTTTTGTGGAGGTTCAAATGACAGACATCAGCTCCATAGTCACCAGGTCTGCAGACTCCTACTTGAGCATTCATATTGGCACCGTCGAGATACACCTGCCCTCCGTGTTGGTGGATCAAATCGCAGATGGCTCGAACACCTTCTTCGAAAACACCATGGGTCGATGGGTAGGTAATCATGAGCGCAGCGAGTGCGTCAGCGTGCTGCTCCACCTTGGCTTTTAAATCTTCGAAATCTATATTTCCCTGATCATCACATCGCACCCCGACAACGTCCATTCCCGCCATTACTGCACTTGCAGGATTGGTGCCGTGGGCCGATTGAGGAATGATGCAGATCCGTCGTTGGTTCTCCCCTCGGCTTTCCAAGTATTGACGGATGACCAGGAGTCCCGCGTATTCTCCCTGGGCGCCCGCATTAGGTTGAAGGCTGACACTGTGAAATCCGGTGATGTCTGACAGCCACTGCTCAAGGTCACTGAAAATCTGTTGATACCCCTGAGCTTGCTCCAGTGGAACAAAGGGGTGAATTCCGGCAATTTCAGGCCAGCTTATGGCAAGCATTTCAATGGTGGCATTCAGCTTCATTGTGCAGGAGCCGAGCGGGATCATGGAGGTGGTCAAGGACAGATCCCTTGACTCCAGACGCCGCAGATACCTGAGCATCTCAGTTTCTGAATGGTATTTGTGGAAAACCTCGTGTGTTAAATAGGGGGTTTTTCGGATCAAATCATCTGGAATCGAAAAGCGCTCTTTGGCTCTCTCCACACGTTCATTCCCAAACAAATTGCATAGTTCTTCCACATCTTTCTCAGTCGCCGTTTCATCAAGTGAAATGCCGATTGTCTGGCGATCAATTTTTCGGAGGTTGATCCCCCGGGCCCTGGCTTTTTCCAGTAAAGAATCTGCATTGCCCGAGCTGAGCTCGACACGCAGTGTGTCGAAAAAATCAGCATGCACGATGCCTTGTCCATTGGCTTCCAGGCCGACAGCCAGAGTGGACGTTAATTGGTGCACATAGGTGGCGATTTTCTTTAACTGCGCTGGGCCGTGATAGATCGCATACATCGCCGACATATTTGCCAGCAAGGCCTGCGCTGTGCAGATGTTACTGGTGGCTTTCTCACGACGTATATGTTGTTCGCGGGTCTGGAGCGCGAGGCGATAAGCTACCTTTCCGCGAGAGTCTCTGGACACCCCCACGATGCGTCCGGGTATTTTACGTTTGAACGTATTGCGCGTGGCAAAAAAGGCTGCATGAGGTCCTCCGTATCCCATGGGGACTCCAAATCGCTGCGAGGAGCCGATGACAATATCGGCTTTCATTTCGCCTGGAGACTTAAGCAGGGTCATGGCGAGCAGGTCTGTTGCCACGATCGCCAGGGCACCGGCATTGTGTGTTTCCTGAATCAGAGGTTCCGGTGAAAGGATGTTGCCGTCTGTGGCTGGATACTGCATCAGCACCGCGAATGTTTTTGAGCAGGGTTTCAGTTGCTGCGCCTCTTCGACCCTGACATTGATGCCCAACGGATGCGCGCGGGTTCGAAGCACAGATATTGTCTGAGGATGGCAATCCGCAGACACCTTGATGATGTGGCGCTCATCGGATCCTTTTGCCCCATAACTCAATGTCATGGCTTCAGCTGCGGCAGTAGCTTCATCGAGCAGGGACGCATTGGCAATATCCATGCCCGCCAGATCGCATACCATGGTCTGGAAGTAAAAAAGGCATTCGAGGCGGCCCTGTGCTATTTCTGCCTGGTAGGGAGTGTATTGAGTATACCACCCCGGGTTTTCAAGCAATTTGCGTTGGATTACCGGAGGCACGATGCAGTTGTGATACCCCATACCGATGTAGGAGCGGAAAACTTTATTACGTTCAGCCACCTGCCTGAGAGAATGGATGACTTCGTGCTCATGCAGCGGGGCAGGAAGCTTGAGGTTGTTTTCCAGGCGTATGTCTACAGGAACGGTTGCCTCCGTCATTGCCGTCAAATCTCCTTGGCCAATGTATTTCAGCATGGATTCGATCTCTGAATCCGATGGACCAATATGACGTTCCGAAAATAAGTCAGGATGTTTTAACATAGAATGCATTCAAGTGGCTTTGAAGTCGGGGTAATTGCCTGATTGAGATACAGCTGATGCTCAGGCTTGGGTCCTCTTCAACCTATTTTCAATGTATCGTAAACAGCTTTGGTTTCAAGTTAGTTTCTGACGTATCATGATTAGTTGATGTGAAAAGTTGTGGCGTTCTGTTTTTTGATCTTTTGCAATCCCTTCGTTTTTGTGAGACTAGGTGCTTCCAAGCAACTAGGCTTGGACGGAATTCAGAGTTTATGAAAAAAAAGACAAGTTCCAGCAAACCTAAAGCTGCAAAGCTCAAGCAGGATTTAAACCGCAAATATTCGGCCATGATCGTCGACGGTCCGGAGCGGGCCGCAAGTCGCGCCATGCTGCATGCGGTTGGTTTTGAGCGCAAAGATTTTAAGAAATCTCAGATCGGTGTTGCTTCGACGTGGGGAATGGTCACCCCTTGCAATATGCACATCAACGAACTGTCCGACCATGTGACTCAGGGGATTGATTCGAATGGTGGTAAAGGGGTTATCTTCAATACGATCACCATTTCCGATGGTATCTCCATGGGCACTGAGGGCATGAAGTATTCACTGGTCTCTCGAGAAGTGATTGCCGACTCGATTGAAACGGTTGTGGGTTGTGAGGGCTTTGACGGGGTAGTTGCCGTTGGTGGTTGTGACAAGAACATGCCGGGTTGCCTGATGGGATTGGCAAGATTGAATCGACCAAGTGTTTTCGTCTATGGGGGTACGATTTTACCCGGTTGTTTTCAAAAGAAAGATGTGGACATTATTTCCGTTTTCGAGGCCGTTGGTAAGCACGCTAACAACCAGATGACGGATCGACAACTGGCCAACCTGGAAGCGTGTGCGATACCCGGGGCTGGTTCTTGCGGTGGGATGTATACGGCCAATACGATGGCATCCGGTATCGAGGCATTGGGGATGTCTCTTCCAAACAGCTCGGCGCAAGCAGCGGTATCTGCTGAAAAACGGTCGGATTGCGAACAGGCAGGCCAAGCGGTGATGAAGCTTCTCAAGCTAGGGATTCGTCCTCGTGACATCATGACAAAGAAGGCATTTGAAAATGCCATCACCGTTATTACTGCACTGGGTGGTTCAACGAACGCCGTGCTTCATTTGCTGGGTATGGCCCATTCTGCAGGGGTGAAGTTGAGCATCGACGATTTCACACGCATAGGTAAGAAAGTGCCCGTTTTAGCGGATCTCAAACCCAGCGGAAAATACGTCATGGCGGAACTTGTTAGGATCGGTGGATTGACCCCGCTTATGAAAATGCTTCTTGATAAAGGGCTTCTTCACGGTGATTGCCTCACCGTTACGGGAAAGACTGTTGCAGAAAATTTGGCCAAAGTGAAACCGTATCCCAAAGGTCAGGAAGTTATTCGCGGCTTTGACAACCCAATCAAGAAGGACGGCCATCTCGTCGTCCTTTATGGAAACTTGGCAGAAACTGGGGCGGTAGCCAAAATCAGTGGTAAAGAAGGGTTGCGCTTTGAAGGTAAAGCCAAAGTTTATGACTCTGAGGAGAAAGCCTTGCAGGCCATTCTAAAGGACAAAATAAAAAAAGGTGATGTGATCGTCATTCGTTATGAAGGCCCGAAAGGTGGTCCAGGTATGCGGGAAATGTTATCTCCCACCTCTGCGATCATGGGCAAAGGACTCGGAAAAGAAGTTGCCCTCATCACTGACGGGCGTTTTTCAGGGGGGAGTCACGGTTTTGTCGTGGGACACGTTACTCCGGAAGCAGCTGAAGGTGGATTGTTAGGATTGGTGAAGAGTGGAGATAAAATTCTCATCGATGCTGAAAATCGAACACTCGATCTCAAAGTGCCAAAGACCGAAATCAACAAACGACGAAAAAAATGGAAAGCACCCAAGCCTCAATACAAGCGTGGCGTGCTGGCCAAATATGCAAAACTTGTCAGCTCTGCTCACTTGGGAGCTGTAACCGATGCTTAATCATACACTGGTAAAATTAATTTGACACAGCTGGAGGTTCTTTTGAACTTCCAGCTTTCTCGCACTATCTTTGCTACCCTACCATGCTCCAATCATACCACCGACAAGTCTGGCAACTCCTGGCCTGCTCATGTTTGCTGGCCCTTTTTGCCGGTTGCTCCGTGAAGAAGCTGGCGATTCGTCAGGTTGGCAACGCCTTCGCTGGCACTGGGACAAGTTTTGCTTCTGATAACGATCCTGAACTCATCCGCGAGGCCCTGCCTTTTTCACTCAAACTGATGGAAAGTTTGTTGGCTGAAATTCCGGATCATCAGCCGTTGTTGCTGTCAACCTCCAGTGCATATTCCCAATATGCCTATGCTTTTCTGCAAATGGATGCGGACCGATTGGAGGACTTGGATTTCAGGCAGTCTCAGGCTTTGCGCAAAAGGGCCGCGAACTTATTTGTCCGAGCACGTGACTATGGTTTACAAGGCCTCGAAGTCGATCATTCAGGATTCGCTGTTTTATTACGTGCAGATCCCAAAACTGCGGTTTTGAACCTCAGGAAAGAACAGGTTCCCTTGATGTATTGGACGGCAGCCGCTTGGGCTGGGGCTGTCAACCTTTCCAAAGAAAATCCGTATCTAATTGCCGAGATACCTCAACTTGAGGCACTTATGGACCAGGCCTTGGTTTTAGATCCTGTCTGGAATGATGGAGCCATTCACAGTTTCATGATCACCTATGCCATGGCGCGACAGGGTATGAACAGTGATCCAGTGGAAGAGTCGAAAAAACATTTTGAGAAGGCGCTAGAGTATTCAAGAGGGCAGCAAGTGGCTCCTTATGTGGCTTATGCTGAATCAGTTGCTGTTCAAGAGCAGGATATGGAATTGTTTGAATCTCTGTTGAGTCAGGCTTTGAGCATTGATACAGATGAATATTTGCAGTACCGATTGGTCAATATAATCATGCAGAAACGTGCTCGATGGCTTCTGGAAAGAAAGGATGATTTGATCCTGCCACCGCTTGATGCCATCGATTAGAAATCTCGACGTCTCCAAGCTGTATAAGTAGCAAATTTTTAGTAACAACCCATATGAATGATTTTACATTAAAAAGCGTGAATTCAGTGATGCGAGCGGGAATCTTTTTCTTTGCACTGGCTGCATTTAGCTGGTGTTTAAACATGGAAGCGGCAACGCGTCTTCGGCTGGGCACTTTGGTGCCGAAGGGGTCTTCCTATTACTATCACCTCAAACAAATGGAGAATGCCTGGAAAGCAGCTCCCGGGGGTGGCGCTTCACTGACGATTTATCCTGATGGCCGCCTGGGGGGAGAGGCCGAAATGGTGCGACGCATGCGGTCCGGGCAATTGCAGGTGGGATTACTTACCGTGGTTGGTCTTTCTGAAATTGAGCCCAAGGTGACCGGTCTGCAAGATATTCCCATGATGTTTCATTCGCTCGAAGAAGTGGAATATGTCGCCAAGGAGTTAGGTCAAGATCTTTCGGATCTAATGGCTGCTAAAGGCTTCATCCTTCTGAGCTGGTCACATGCAGGCTGGGTACATTTTTTTGCCAAGGAACCTATCCGAACCATTGATGATGTTCGAGACACCAAAATTTTTTCATGGGCAGGCAACCCTGAGACCGTGAAGGTCCTTCAAAAAAATGGTTTTCACCCTGTGCCGCTTGAGACAAAAGACATTGTTCCCGGACTTCAAACGGGCATGATCACTTCTGTCCCCATGCCTCCATTGGCGGCTAATTTCAGTCAGATAGATACACGTGCTCCTTACATGCTCAAAATTAACTGGGGGGCTCTCGTTGGTGGTTTGGTTATCACTAAAAAAGCTTGGGATAAACTTTCACCCGCACAACAATCGCACATGAAGGAAGCTGCTGAGAAGGCAGGGAAAGGGATTCAGCTTGATGGTCGTACGGAGGCAAGAGAGTCCATTGAAGCCATGAAAAACCGAGGCTTGAACGTGATTGAGCCAACCCCCGCAGAATTGGAAGAATGGCGCAGGGAAACAGAAAAAGCATATCCTGACATCAAGAAGCTCCTAGTCGGTGAGTCCATGTTTGATAAGGTGAAGTCATTATTGGAGCATTACCGCAAACAGTAGTCCGATTTTGAATCTACATAAATCACTGAACCATATGATCCAACTCCTGCATCTATTGCGCGTAAACGGTCGAGCCAGTTTTACAAAAGATATTCCTGATGGCAGGTAGTGTTCCGCAAAACTCTGAATCCGCTTCATTCGAATCACCAGTACGCCCGGCCTGGGTTCGGTGGCTTTGCGGTATCGAAAACAGCATCCTCATTGTCTGTCTCTTCGCCTTGATTTTCCTGCCTTTGCTCGAAAGAGTCATGCGTGGTTTTTTCAATACTGGCATCGAAGGCGAAGCTGAATTTGTACTCCACTTTTCTCTGGTGATCGGGATGGTTGGTGGCGCTATCGCAGCGCGTGAAAAACGGTTGCTTGGAATCTCTACGATTGCACACTTCCTCAAGGGGCCATGGAAAATAGCTGCGGATGTTTTTGCAAATTCTTGGGCAGCGGTTGTGACAGGTGTGCTGGGATATGCCGGATATTTATTTTTGCTGGATGAGCGAGGTGCTGGAAATGAAATTGCCTATGGAGTTGCACGTTGGTGGATTCAGTCAATGTTGCCGATCGGTTTTGGTTTAATAGCGATTCGGCTAGTATGGAACAGCGGGCCACAATGGTGGGTGAGGCTTTTCTCTTCCATGATGGTTTTGTTGGCTAGCTGGATTCTTTGGGAAGGGTGGATACCTGTCGATCGAATATTGCTTCCAGGAGTGATCATGCTGATCGCAGCCATGTTACTGGGAGCTCCTATTTTTTCAGTTCTGGGCGGGGCGACCTTGTTATATTTGTGGCGGGAGGATTTTCCCATAGCTGGAGTGGCTACCAGTCATTACTCCATGTCCACAGAAGCACTCATACCAACGATTCCCCTATTCACACTTGCTGGTTACTTCATGGCTGAAAGCAAGGCATCTCAGCGTTTGGTTCGGGTGTTTCAGTCCTTCGTTGGGCAATTCAGAGCAGGGCCGGCCATTGTTACCATTTTTGTCTGCGCGTTTTTTACGGCCTTCACCGGAGGCTCCGGTGTGACCATTCTGGCTTTGGGGCCATTGTTAATGCCCGTGTTGACCTCTGCAAAGTATGGTGACAAACCTTCACTTGGACTTATCACAGGTGCGGGTGCTCTAGGGATTCTTTTTCCTCCTTCCTTGCCCATCATTCTTTATTTCATTGTCGCCAATGCTAATGTCCAAACGGGCATAAGCCTTGAACATATGTTTCTGGGTGGATTGATTCCCGGCATCCTAATGGTCGGCATGATGACGATCTACAGTCGCAGACTCGTTTCGAAAGAAGCCGTTGCTGGAAAAAAATTCGATTGGGTGGAATCAAGGTCTGCGGTTTGGGAAGCAAAATGGGAATTGATGATTCCTGTGGTGGCTATCACTGCCTTGTTCAGCGGTGTTTTCAGCACTCCTGTTGCAGCCGCAGCATTGACCGCTCTCTATGCCTTGTTTGTTGAACTTGTTATCCATCGAGAATTACGTCCTTTCAAGGATCTCCCCCGCGTCATGACAGAGTGCGGACTGCTGGTTGGTGGTGTCCTGCTTATTCTTGGAGTTGCCATGAGTTTCACCAAGGACTTTCTAGTATTTGCCATGATACCAGATCTGGCGATTGAATGGGGGACTGCCAATATTGAATCCAAGTATGTTTTCTTGCTTGCCTTAAATTGCTTTCTGCTGCTCGTGGGCTGCCTGATGGATATATACTCAGCCATTGTGGTAGTCGTTCCATTGCTGCTCCCCCTGGGGGCGGCATTTGGTATTGATCCTATCCATCTTGGCATCATCTTTCTGGCAAACCTTGAGCTGGGTTATCTCACTCCGCCTGTTGGTTTGAATTTGTTCTTGTCAGCTTACCGCTTCAAGCGACCTGTGATGGAGGTTGCCAAGGCATCCCTACCGATGCTTATCGTATTGGCGATCAGTGTCCTTTTAATTACCTATATCCCTTTTCTTACCACCTTTTTACCGGATTTGATCCTTGGCCGTTCCGGTCCGTGATCTGCCCTTAGGGCCATCGCCTTGACCTGGTGATTCAATTAATAGATTCAGAGGCTTTCGCAATCGCTCTGCATCGTTGGAATGGATACCTCAGTCCGAATCGTTAATTCATAGGACAACGTTTTTGATGTCCATTTTTCTGATGATTCTTAATGCATGTCTCAACAAGTCCATGAACGATTCTTAGCACAGCTCACTTACTGATACCGAATGCACGAGATACTTTCTCAAGACCTAGTTTGGGGCCGAGGAATGCAAGTGATCATGTTTGTGTTGCGTGAGAAAAGCCATGACGGCATCGGTTTGTGCTTTAGAAATTTTTGATTACTGCTTGAGTTGACATGAGATTATCGAACACTGAATTGCGAATTTAAATTCTTCGAACTAAATTCATAAAACAAATGAAAACAAATAAGAAGGCGCCAGCAAAAGATCCCTTGTACGCGCAGGGTTTTGAAAAAATTGACCGAGACGAGGCCATGCTTCGACGTTGTCTCGATCAAGTTTTATCCGAAATAGGTTTGTGTGAATTACGCCCCTTAGTCGATAAAACGCAGTCAAATACCCACGCTGACCTTAATCAGCAATCGGTTCAGTTATTGTCTATCTTGTTTCAATTGCTGAATCTGGTTGAGGAAAATGCTGCCAATCAAATCAACAGGTTGCGTCAATCCACTCTGGGCGAAAAAGCCATTTCTGGATCTTGGGCACACAGCCTTGAATCTTCATCCATATCCAAGGATGTGGATTCATTTCTTAAGGCATTGTCTGACTTACAGGTCGATATCGTTTTTACTGCGCATCCTACTGAATCCAAGAAAGCGAGTATTCTTGATCAACATAGGGAGTTGTATGTCTGTTTGTTCCAGATGGAGAACAGTGTTTATACAGAATCGGAGCGTGCTCTGATCCTGGATGATATCAAAGACATTCTTGAGCGCCTATGGAGAACCGGGGAAATTCCCCTGCAAAAGCCCGATCTGGCTTCAGAACGAAAAAATATTCAATATTACCTTAAGAAAAAACTTCCGGAAGCCTTGCGACTTCATGACCAGAGGATCCTTCAAACGATGGAAGAGAATGGGATCGGCCGCGATGTGATCCTTCGGAATCGTTTGCTTCCAGAATTGAAATTTGGAATGTGGGTTGGGGGAGATCGAGATGGTCATCCATTTGTAACCCCTGAGATCACTAAATACACTTTGAGTTCACAGCGAGCTGGTGCCTTGGATTTATTGCGTGAATCGCTTGAGCGTTTGGGCTCCCGTCTTCCTCTTTCACGATTAGCTCAAAAAGTATCTTTGACCTTGGAAGAGCGCTTAAAAGCATTCAGGACTCTACATGGAAATTCTACAGCGATCACGCACCGGATGGCGGAGGAACCCTGGAGAGAGTTTGTCTGGCACATGACCCAATGCTTACCTGAAGACGGGAAATCAGAAAAAGAGCATTATCTTTTTCCCAACGAATTGCTTTCTGATTTGGATATACTTGAGGAGTCCCTCAGGGCGGTGAAAGCCGAACGGCTCATTCGCAATGAGTTGGCACCCGTGCGCAGGAAGGTTGAAGTTTTCGGTTTTCATCTGGCTCGTTTGGACGTGCGCCAAAACTCGGAGTATCACGAGAAGGCATTCGTTCAGTTATTAAGTGCGGCCAGCTTGCCTGAAGCAGATACATTTCTTGAAATGAGTGAGGAGGCTAAAGTTGCTTTTCTCAGTAAAGAGCTGGAATCGTTACGACCGTTTACTTCTCAGAATAGTTCTCTTCCTCAGGAAGCATCTGCAACCATTGACGCCCTTCGAACACTCGCCTCACATTTGCGAGATCACGGCCGAGCAGGAATTGGGTATCTGATTGTCAGTATGACACGGCATGTCTCAGATCTTTTGATTGTGTATGTTCTTTGTCGTGAGGCGGGCATTCTTATGGAAACTACCAAAGGTATTGTGTGCCCGTTGCCGGTCGTGCCTTTGTTTGAAACTTTGAATGACCTTAAAAACAGCGAGACCATTATGCGTGGTTTTTTGAGTCATTCGATTACTCAAACAAGTATCCCGATTTGGGCCTCCCGTTTCGATCAAGATATTCAACTGGATGGAACCTTTGAGTATCCTGAGACTGTCAATTGTGAAGACGCTTTTCAGCCCATTATGCTGGGTTACAGCGATAGCAATAAGGACGGTGGTATATTATCAAGCCTTTGGAATGTTCGTAAAGCTCAATCCAATCTCATGCAATTGGGCGAAAGTCTGGGGATTAACATGCAGTTCTTCCACGGTAGAGGCGGCACCCTGAGTCGTGGGGCTGGTCCCACACATCGTTTTCTTGAGGCGTTGCCTTTAGGGAGTTTGAAATCAGGCATTCGGTTGACAGAGCAAGGCGAGACCATCGCGCAGAAATACAGTAATGTCCTGACCGCTTCCAATAACCTTGAACAATGGTTTGCCGGATGTTTTTCCGCCCAAGCACAAGGTAAAGATCTGGGGATAGACGAGGACTGGTGCTTCTTGCTTGATCAGCTTGCGAATAATAGTCAATCGGCCTATCAAACATTGGTCCAATCGGATGGGTTTGAAACATTCTTCTCAGAAGCCACACCTGTAGATGTGTTGCAAAATAGTCGGATTGGTTCCAGGCCTGCGTCTCGTTCTGGATTACGCGGAGTGAAAGATATGCGCGCCATTCCCTGGGTGTTCAGTTGGAATCAGGCCCGTTTTTATCTTCCTGGTTGGTACGGCGTAGGGACAGCTTTGCACCAATTGATTGAAAAGGATGAGAAATCTTTGAATCAATTGCGGGAGGGGGTATCGACCCTACCGTTCCTTCGTTATCTATTCTATAACGTAGAATCGAGTCTCGAAAGTGCTGACGCAGAAATCATGACTTCCTACGCTTCGCTGGTTAATGACTCTAAGATAAAAGTTCGTTTCCTGACCAACATCCTCGAGGAACATGACAGAACTCGATTGTTGCTTGATCAGATCCTTCCGGGGCCACTTGAAGAAAGAAGACCCCGGTTCTACAGAACCCTCCATGCGAGAGATCAGGACCTGACTTTGTTGCACAAACACCAAATAAGGCTGCTGCGTCAATGGCGACAAGGCGGTCAGGATAAGGACCTGACCGAACTCCTCGTCGTTGTCAATGCCATTGCCAGTGGCCAGCGTACTACCGGTTAATTGAAGAATGCAATCAAGGAGTCTAATCTGATCTTTCAAAAATGATTCTTCTCAAAGATGACTGAGCTCTATCAGCTACCAGCCCTTGAAGGGTCCTCATGTTCGTGGTGCCGGGTTCACCAATCATGACCGTGTAAGTACCGGTGGCAAAAACTTTGGGACGAAAGACTTGCCCCTCCATCCGGAGAGCATAAATGCATTCCTCGGTCAAAGTATCCCATACTTGCACGATGGGCGAGATCAGACCTTCCACAACTAAGGTTGGGAGCCAGGCAACCGCCTTCCTGCCATAGTTGTCTTTTTGCGTGATTTCGATGGGCCAGCCTGGATATTGTTTAGCATCTGGTTGTGAAGGATCTTCCCATCGTGGCCAGCATTCAATTTTGATCTTCCGGTTTGATTTATTGAATTTTGCAATGCCATAACCAGGTGCACGGTCATAAAGGTCTGCAGGTTTTCTTCCTGAGATCATGGGGTTTGAAACGGCTTCCACTGAAACACGATTACCCCAGCCATCCAGAAAATCTCCCGTATATTTTGGGGCTCCGGGTTTTACGTTTTTTCCCGGTTCCTTCGGATACCAACGACGTGGCCAGGTGTTGGCAACAGAGGGAACACAAAGTGCGTAACCGGCATCTCCCCATTGATCGACGCCGTATTGAATGGTTGATCCCAAATGTTGATCCCCCGCGATATGGAACGCGAATCCTTTACGCATTGCTTTCAAAGCGAGATTACGGCCGGTTTGTGGCCAGCCATTGGAATCACCGTCTGCAACTGGATGATCGTTTTCAGGATATTCATCAGGACCGAAGTAACGCAGACTTGGAACAATGGCGTCCGAATTGGCACCGCCCGGTAATGTCGCAACGTTTGCAAAAAGCGTTTGCGAAAGCACCACCTTCATCCACGCTTGATCCGACCAATCCGTTGCCCAGTAATTGAGGAAATCCAGTTGACGTTTACCCAATAAAGTAGCCCCTGTCACATCACCTTGAGTGGCCGGATTGAATGTCGGGTTCTGCGCCCATCCATTGTCGAATTGTGCTTCGGGTAGTGCAAGCGTGGGTGATGATTTGAACATGCGATCTGCGATGACTGCAAAGCTGACGCCTCCGTATTCGACTCGACCGTGATAAGTAGAGATTCCTTGAAGGATGCTTGCCTTGTCGGCACGCGGTGGCAGGTGAGAAACCTGAGTGCGGTGAACACTATTGACAAAACTGGCAGGCATTCGATATCCGCCACTGTTCTGCCGGTCATTATTGCTTCCCGTTGCCGATGTCGCTTTTCCGCCAGCGCCCCAGATGTTGCCGTGATAGACATCATGATCATCTGGAATGGTGACTGTGGGGCGATTGCGCGTAAGATCTTTAAAGGCCCAGCACCATCGATACCATTTATAGAGGTAATCCAGCATGGCCTTGTTCAACGGCTCGTAAACGGCGGGTGTCATGTCGCCTTCATAAATTTGATCTCCAGAGAAAAATAGAAAATCAGGGTCATGATGTTGTACTGCATCAAGGATATCATTGTGTGGAAACCACACTCCGTGGTGATTCCACTTCAATCCTCCCGTGAAAATCTTGTGTCCTGTGAATGCACTTATTACAAATTCTTCTTTTTCCGTTGGGTTTTTTCGAATAGTGCCCTCAAAGAAAGTCCGCTCTGAACCTGTCGTGGATGTCTTCAGGTCATATACAATTCGATAAGGTGTGTCTCGCGTATCATCCCAATCTTCGATTCGAAAAGGGAATGTGTAGCTCATCGGCTGTAATTCGCTGTGAGCAATCGGACGCCATTGACTCTGGTTTCCATCATAAATTTCAAGCGCGGCTCTTTGCGTGTCTTCAGCACTCAAGGGGCCTGCTTGAGCTGTTAGGCTGAGGACACTGCGGCTTAAAGTGTATTGCGTGGTCAAGATTGGGCCAAAATGTCTGTCGTAGTCGTGATCGAACCTGTCGCCTTCAATCGACCATCGATTGAAGCCAAATCCCTTATCGGATGAATCAGGTGATAGATGTGAAACAAGGGCCACACCTCCATCGGTGAAAGCTTCGGGTGTGGACCAGAGGGTCAGCCTGCTGATTAATGAGCCAGTTCCTGAGTTCCTTGATTCCAAATCCGTCCGCAGGCCATGTTCCGTCTTTTGGATATTCAGAGTGAGCGTCAGTTTGTTCCATACGGCAACATCGGTGTCAACATCGGGCCGGTTACCTTGGGCGATCATTGGTAAATCACTAGTTGCAATACTGCCACTGATAGACCAGAGGTTGTCTTTTCCAATAGGTTTTGATTGGTCAAACAGGAACACCCTGCCCTCCATGTTCACCACCGCAAGCATGCCACCGTCTTCCGCAGGCCGATGGTGGGTCAGTGCTGAAAGGCGATAATCAACGTGCGATCCACCACTACCGATAAGGAAACCAGCCAGCGCCTGTGACGCTTTCGATGGCTTTTCCGAATGAATTTCAACGGCTAATTTCAATGAATCTCCTTTGAGAATGGTAGATCCCGTAATGAGGTTCAAGGTGCGAAGAGGGGCCTTTTTTGAACTCTCAATGCACTGAATAAAGCCGTTTTTAATTTCCCAGTCCTGCAGTCGATTCGCCCAGAATTCCGGCCCAATCCAGGTTCGATCGATATGTGAGGTCCAGTCTTTTTGAAATGCGTCAGCTGATAATGAGGAGTGCGAACAAACCCAGATAAAGGTGCCGAAAATGAGATGAGAAAAGAAACAAGGTCTCAATCGTCCTGGTTGCACTTTTTTCGAAATATCCGATGGGGTCATGGCATGCATTCTGAGCATCCTGTTAGATTGGATCAAGCTTACATGAGGAAGAGAGATGGAAGATGGCAAATCTCGCTACAATGGCCATTCCGATGAGCTTATCGCCTTCCGGGCTTGCAATGGCTGCTGTTTACTTCATTCAAGATAACTGAGCGACACCGACGTGCACGTATTCAATCCATAGTGTATCCTCAAACAAAGTGGATGTCTGGTGATGATCCAGACCGCTTCCAATTGCGCGTGAGCGCAAAGCAAAGAGGACTTGAGGATGTCTTGACGAAAGGATCTGTATGAAGCCGTTTGGCGTGCAAGGGATCTTACAAATTTGGATAGGACCAGGGCTTACGGTAATTCCTGCTCAGCAGTGCTTGAGCTTCGGAGTCCCGTGGGAATGACTCCGAAGATCCATCCCACTGAATGCTTCGCCCTAACTTGTAGGATATCATGCCGAGCATGGGGAGGACACTGGAGCGATGAGCGACCTCCATGTTGGCCACGGTTGATCCTCCATTGTCAGCCGCATCGAGAAAATCTTTCCATAAAGGAGTGATATTGTGGCCATCACGTTCGTTATCAAATTGTGGATCTTCGTGGATTTCCCGTTTACTTTTGTCTTTGGGGTGAAAAGTCCAGCCGTCGCGCCATCCCATATGAAAGACGCCTTTGGTTCCGTAGAAATAGGCTCCCAAACGATGTTTTTCCTGTGCTGATCCGCCATACTTACGGTGCTCCCAAATGGCTGTGAATGATTCGAAATCGTAAGTCACAGTCTGTGTATCGGGGGCATCCGTTGTGGATCCCATTTCGTTACTGAAGACGGCTGGCCCCGAGATGGGCCTTCCGCCTGTTGAATAAATGCTCTTGGGATATTTCTCTTCAGTCCACCATAGTAATTGGTCCAACCAGTGAACGCCCCAATCACCCAGTGTTCCATTAGCGTAATCCAGAAAATTGCGCCAGCCACCCGGAGTCAGTTTCTGGCAGTATGGACGGAGGGGGGCGGGTCCGCACCACATGTCCCAGTCCATTCCTGTGGGAGCCTTGCCATGTGGCGATGGAGATTCTGGGCCTGACCCTCCGCCTGTGACAAACATTTTGGCCATACCGATTTTTCCGACCTGACCGGATCTCAAGAAGTCCATTCCCGAGCGATGGTGCGGGCCAATGCGTCGGTGTAAACCAACTTGGACAGCACGATTTGCCGCCTCTGCCGCATGAAGCATGGAGCGGCTTTCATTAATGGTATGACTTGTTGGTTTTTCCACATAAACGTGTGCGCCCATTTTTAATGCATCGATACACGGCAAGGCATGCCAGTGATCTGGGGTGGCAATGATGACAATCTCAGGTCGCTCTTTCTTCAGTAGTTCGCGGTAATCCTTGTAGATATTGGGTGTGTCTCCCGTTAACTGATTGACCTCATCCTGTGAAACCAGAAGAGGACGTTCATACACATCAGATAAACCCACCACTTTGGCACGATCAGCCGCCATGGCCTCACGCAAAATATTCATCCCCCACCATCCACAGCCGATCAATGCCGTGCGATATTTTGTGGGTGTTGCTGCTTTGACATACGGAGCCATTCCACACAGCAATCCAGCCCGAAGCCCCTTCGTCATGAAGGATCGCCTTGTGTGTTGCTGAATGATAGGGAAGCTGGTCAATTTCATTTTTCAGGCGTTGTTTTTTGGATTTGATCAAGATCTTACATCGAGGCAGATTAATCTTCCTTTCGAATTTCTTACATAAATCAAGCCCTTGGAAATGACAGGCACAGTCCAGCATTTACCATCCATTACCTTGGATCGTGCAGAGGGTTGGAATCCGCTGGGTGATGCTGGGGCGATGATGAGTTCGCCCTGAGCCGTCATGATGATGAGCTGGCCTCCGGCTGCTGCTACTGATCCGTATTTAAATTCATCAGCCTCCCAAACCACTTTACCGCTTGAGCGTTCAATACATTTCAAGGGGGCTCGTGAACCTCCATCTCCATCGAATCCATATAAATGATCGTCGATGAGCACAGGAGAATTCTGTTGAGAGCGCATTTCTCGATTGGTCCATTTGACCTTTGCTTCGCTTCCTTCGAATGTATAGAGTCCCTGTCCTTTTCCGTAGCCTGAACCGATCCATACCTCATTGCCAACAATGATGGGGTCGGCAGCATTGACTCCGTATCGTGTGAGCCATTGGATTTCCCAGCTCTTTTTTCCTGTTTTTAAATCAGCCGCAAGGAAGCTCTTACCAGAGGTTAGTGCGACATACTGATTTCCATCATGCATGAAGGGGAGGGGGGTAGAGTATCCAGCCTCTTCTTCATTGGATAACCAAATGGTTTTGCCATCGTTTTTGTTCACGGCCATACCAGCTCCACCTGCATTAAGCACGAGCATATTTCCGGCAACCAACGGGGAACCATTGAAGCCCCAGTCAGGTAATTTCAGTCCCTCTTCCTCAGCCAATTGGCGTTGCCAATAGATGTCCCCAGTTTTTGTGTTCAAGCAAAAAAGATCACCCCACCGGCTAAGTATGAAAACTTTATCTCCATCAATGGTTGGAGTAGAGCCGGGGCCTCCGTCATAGAATTTTGCACCGAGTTTGCTGTCGTAAGAATGCTTCCAAAGTTGTTTGCCAGTGATGGCATCGAATGCAAAGAGAGTGTCCTTCTTACTCTGATTGCCAAGTGTGAATACGCGGCCGTCAGCAGTGCTCACAGAAGAAAACCCTGTGCCAACCTCCGCTTCCCAGATTTTGCCGGGGCCTGATTCTCCCCAAGTTTTTTTCCAGGCAGTTTCAGTTGAGATGCCATTGTGATCGGGCCCTCTGAACATGGTCCAGTCCGACGCACTCAAAAGCTGGGGTAAGCACAGAAAGTGGATAATACAGCAGAGTAATCGTGTCATAATTTTTAGCCTCTCAGATAATCTCGCGAAACATTACACCTATATGAGGCAATCGTTCAAGATGTCAATGAGCCAAGCCTAAAATGCCCTCCAGATAATGTTCGCAGCAAAAAGACTGGCCATAGCTATCGCACAGATGAATTTCCCCAAGGTGCCTGCTACGATACCTAACAAAGCTCCAAAACCTGCTTTGGATGCCTCTTCGAACTGTCGTCCTCCCATCATTTCAAATGTCAAAGCCCCGATAAAAGGACCAATCAGTATCCCCCAAGGGCCAAGAAAAAGGCCCAAAATTCCTCCGATCAATGCTCCTGCGACACCTCTCCAAGTAGCCCCCAATTTGCGTGCTCCCACCAGGCTGGCGATGTAATCCATGACCAACGAAAAGAGAGTTATTGCTCCCAGGATGGCAAGTATTAGATAGCTGATGCTGTTGTCTCCGAAGTAAATCTTATGTCCCAGGGCAGCAAGGAACACCACTGGCGTGCTCGGAATGGCTGGCAACATGCTGCCGACAGCTCCAATGACCATGAATCCTTCTGCAATAATGAATCCGATAATTTCTTGAGTTGTCATTTCCTAATTCTCAATGTCATGCCCATGGAGATATCTCTTTGTTTCAAATTATTGGAGTAAAACTTCAGGAATTCAGGCTTTCCATGAGGTGGCATCCATTACAAGCGTTTGGAACGCTGTGAAAATAGAGGGACGGTGATCATTTGCCGCGCATGTTAAGTGCAAAATTCAAGCGGATTTCCTCCCGTATTTTGGAATCATAGTATTCTACTGGATTGTAATTATCGGTAAGGATAATGCCACTTTCGGGATTTGCGTCGATGGTGTTTTTCCAGGCAGTTTCCACAAATGGTATCAGCTTGGGATGGACTTCGCTCATGTCCATCGAACGGTGGGGCTCCAATCCTTCCTTTTTGGATGCGACGAAAAAGACATTCCCCCGCGTGCCATCATGAATGTGGACGGACTTAAAGACCGCTCGCAAAGTCTTGTCCAGTGAGGCCATGAAAAAATCCTCACCCTCAGAAAAATGACCAAATGCGTTAATGACCAGAACGGCATCGTTTTCCATTCGCTGGCTCATACTTTCGAAGCACTCCCGGCTCATGAGGTGAGAGGGGGATGAATCTCCAAGAAATGCATCTAGAATGACAACGTCGTATTCTTCCTTGGAGGCGTTCAAAAAATAGCGACCATCTTCCAGGTGGAGGTTGAATGTACTTTTATCCAACCCAAAGAATTTTTCGCCGATTTCCACAACTCCTGGATTGATTTCGACGACATCAATAGTGCTTCCCTCTTTGGCGAGTTGCATGGGTACGATCCCAACTCCCAATCCAATGCAAAGAACTTTTTCTGGACTTGGATGATAGGCATGGGTCAGTCCGCGCAGCATGTAAGTGAAGACAGTCAGACTTTTATCTTCCTTGGGGTCAAAGATGTTTTGTGTCAGATAGTCATTGAGATAATATCGAACATTTCCCGAAGGGGAATCCACAACCTGCATCAATCCGAAATTTGAATTCTTTCGAAACAATTCTTTTCCGATACTGGGACTCTTCACAGCTTCAACCCGCCCTGCAATACCACAAATGACCATACCAGCCAGGATGCCCGGGAGCACTCCGGGTGTTTGCTTGAATCCTTTTTCAAAAATGAGGAAATAGACGGCGACTAGAACGATTTCCAGCGCGACCACCATGATCATCGTGTATGTGTTTGGAGCCAAAGGGATCAATAGATAGCTTATCAAAAGTGTGCCTATCACACTTCCAACCGTACTGATAGCCGAAAGGCGCCCGACCTGTAATCCAACACTTTGCGTTGTTTGTGTCGTTATTCGTGCCAGAAACGGGATGGTGACAGCAAGCAAAGTGAGTGGAGGGAAAAATAGGAACAGGGCCATCAGAATGGATCCCATTGCAAGCTTGAATTTCAAGAAGAAATACGCCACGGGTTCCAGCGCCAGGGTTGCAAAGGCCAGATATAATGCCGCGCAGAGCATACAATAATAGAGACGGGAAAGATTGGGCTTTTTGTCGGCAATCCACCCTCCGTAGTAGTATCCACAAGCAAGGGAAATCAGGGTTGCAGTAATTTGTGCCGTCCAGACAAAGTGTGAAGTTCCAAAGAAAGGCGAGAGCATCTTTGCCCCTAAAATTTCAACGATCAGAATGACGCCGCCGTTGATGGCTGCCGTCAAATAGAGGAAAGGGGCTAGTTTGGTCGTGAGTTTCTGGTTTTCAGGCTCTTGCTTGTTCTTTTTCACCGAGCTGTTCTAAGGCTTGCATCCTTAAAAATCAAGAAAGCACCATCACTCAATCATAGTTGTTCCAGAGAGCCCTTGAGATGTATGAATACGCATCAGGCAAGGTTTGCCCGGCTGGAGTGTAGTCGAAAACGCTTGCCTGCTGGTCATTGATTACGATTACTGTTGACTCAGCGCTCAGATGAAATTTTTTTCGCATACCATATTCGACACGCTGCGGCAGAGCTTGGATCAGCATCTTGCTGTCGATCTAAGATCGCTTGCAGTCTTTCGAGTCGGGCTTGGGTTAACCCTATTGGCGGATTTATTCATTCGTTATCTTGATGTTGAATCCCTTTACTCAGGATCAGGGGTGCTTCCTCTGGAGGCTCTGGCTAAGCTGCCGCACCTGACCTGGGACTGGTGGTTGTCCATCAACGCAATTTCCGACGCGGTCGTTTGGCAGCAACTATGCTTTTTCAGTGGGATGGTTTTTGCTTCACTATTAATGATCGGCTGGAAAACCCGTTGGATCGCACCGGTGATGTTGCTCCTGCTGCATTCCATTCAAGCGCGAAATCCCTGGGTTAATTATGCCGCAGACAGATTACTTTTCCTTTTGCTTCTGTGGAGTTGCTTTCTTCCGCTTGACCGCTACTGGGCACTTTCGAAATCGACTTCAGCCTCAATTCAGAAAGGTCCTGAACGCCTGAGCAGTTGGGGGGGCTGGGGATTAAGATTGCTTCCTTGTGTCATGTATTTGTTTTCGGCGCTGCGGAAAAGTGGTTCTACCTGGTTAGATGGAACGGCATTGCGATACGTTTTGGAGATTGACCAATTTACTGCACCCCTCGGCATCTGGTTGAAAACCATGCCTGATTTTTTGCTTCAATGCCTGACTTGGTCTGCACTGGCGATAGAGTTACTTGCTCCCTTCCTGCTGTTGATGAGAGGAGTAAAATGGCGATGGCTTGGGATATGCCTTTTGCTGGTCTTTCAGTGCTTGCTCTGGTGTAGTTTCGATCTGGGAATCTTTCCTTGGGTGTCCATACTTGCCTTGCTACCGCATATACCTTTTCCATCGCGGCGATCTTCAGCCAAACAAGGAGCCGAATCCATCCTTACCTCGGAAATATCCAGCTTGAAAGGAGGGCATCGCTTGGTCGGCTGGTTACTTGTTTTCATGTTGATTTGGAATGTGCTGATGACCTGGAACTATCCCGATTCGCTCAAGGCTCAAATGCCGCGATGGGTTGCGAACGGCATCAGTCTTTTCCGTATGGACCAGTATTGGGGGATGTTTTCACCTGATCCGATGACCCTCGACGGCTGGTATGTCATTGCCGCCGAATTGGATGATGGCAGCATGGTGGACTTGCTGGATTGGGATCGTAAGGACATATGGGGTAAACCTGCGAATGTCATCGAAGCCTTTCCCGGAGATCGGTGGAAGGAATTCATGATGCGTATATTTGATTATCCTGATCAGGCCAAACTTTGGGAGGGAGTGATTCGCCACTTTCAAAAACAATGGGAATCTGACCAGAGAAATTCATCGCGAGTGCAATCGGCGACTGTCTACTACATGCTCGAGAAAACGACCGAAGAAGGGGTGTTGCCTTCAGAGAGGGAGCAGCTTTGGCCTGAAGTAGACGAATTTCCCCAACACCTTGATCAGCTTTAAGCCAATTTCTTTGTGCGGAATCAACCCTGTTACAAAGTGTATCAATAGTTGGGACCGACTCCTATTACCTAATAAGGAATGCAAATGTTGCTCAGAGGATATTTTTGATGTAAGATCAAATAATTCAACTTTACATTCATTGAAAAGATTTATTCAAAATCGAAGTATGAACGTTTCATTCAAAATTTGTTCGATGTTCAGAGCTGCGCTTGTTATTGCTGCACTGTATGTAGTTCCTGTTAAGGCCGAGTCTGTTAACCTTTGGATCAGCTCCTTTCAGGACAAGGCCTACTACGAGAAGATGGTAGAGCAGTACAGAGCGAAGGTGGACCAGGAATTTTCTGCCAACATTCAAGCTTTCGGCTTCCGTGAGATGCCCGACAAACTTGCGATTGCCATTAAGACGGGTACCAATCCACCGGATATTGTTCAGCTCGATGAGGTGCTCTTTGGCTCTTACCTTGCCGGTGAGGTTCCCTTCGTGGATGTTGCCGAGCGGGTGAAAAAAGCGGAACTCGACAAGGGGATCGTTCCTCAACGCTTGAAGCTATTTGCACAAGGCGATGCCATTTACGGGATTCCTCAATCTCTCAGTGCCATGGTCCTCTATTATCGTACGGACCTGTTCAAGGAACATGGGATCGCTCCCGAGGACATCGCCACTTGGGATGATTTCGCAGACAAAGGGCGTGAACTAGCCAAGAAAAATCAAGCGCTCATCGCTCTGGATCCCACTTATTTTGAAATTCTCTTACGACAAAAAGGTAGTGACTGGTTCGATCGGACCGGAAAAATGTTTCCCTCCGAGTCCGAAGCTGAGTCGGTCATGGATTGGCTATACTCACTCAATGACGAGGGGATCGGACTGATCCCAGAGCGTGCCAGCATTTTCGATCCCGTTTTTTTCAGTAGCATGGTTAATTATGGTGAAGTGCTTACCATCATCGGAGCCGATTGGTATGGTTTGGATATGATTCAGCAATTCTCACCTGAACTCAAAGGTAAGTGGGGAGTGATGCCTTTACCTGCCTGGAAGGACCGCTTTGGAGTTCCCGGGCGTCGCACATCGACTTTTGCCGGACAAGGGTTACTGATCTACAAGAACAGCAAGAAAGTGGATGCCGCTTGGAAATTTATTGAATGGGTGATGAAAGACAATGAAGCCAACGTTGAACGCTTTCTGGGTGGAAACAGTTTTCCAGCTTACCAGCCAGCCTGGGAAGATGAGCGTCTCCACCAGCCCACCGAATACTTCAATAATCAGAAGTTTGGTGATTTACTTTCTCGGCTGGCTCCTGAGGTGCCTGAAGTCGTGATGCATCCCAAACGCCCGCAAGCTGTCTTTCTATTCCAGGAAAACTTCTTCAGTTCTCTGATGTATGGACAGATCAGTCCCAAGGAAACGATTCGTCAGATGCGGGTGATGTTGAAGGAATAGCTTTTTTTGGTCGGATCATCAAATCCCAGGTTATCAGAGTCCCATGAAATTTCTCAGGCGTCACGCAGTGTACGGACTGCTGGCGCCTTTTTTTCTTTTCTTTGCCTTCTTCTGGGTTGCCCCGCTTCTGGAGGGATTACGCATGTCTTTCTTTTCCAATGAAATTTTTGGAGAAGCCAGCTTTGTCGGTGGAGATAATTACCGGGAGATTTTAAAGGATTCCAGATATTTCAAAGCCCTCAGGAACACGGCTCTTTATACGCTTTCTTCATTGGTGCTGATTCTCCCTGCCGCCATGATCCTGGCGCATGGTTTGAAATCAGTTTTTGGGAAACTGCGTCCTGCATTTCAGTTCCTTCTCCTACTCCCTGGCTTAACTCCTCCCGCAGTCCTTGCACTCCTGTTTCTACTAGTCTTTCATGGCAGGCAGGGGCTCTTGAATCAATGGTTTGTTCTGCCTTTTGGATGGAAATACGTGAACTGGCTCAAAGATCCGGATTTCATCTTGTTTGCTTTGGTGCTTCAATGCGTATGGAGATGGGTTGGATTTATTACCTTTTTTCTTCTATCTGGAATGGAGGCCATCCCCAAGATGTATTATGAGGCGCTTCAAGTGGAATCCGCTCGCTCATGGCATCGGTTCCGTTGGGTTACTTTTCCATTTTTACGGCATGTGATTTTGTTTTGTATCGTTTATTTGATTGTGGATGCATTCGCACTATTCAGCGGAGCCTACGTCTTACTTGGCGGATCGGGAGGAACCGCTGACGCAGGATTGTTGATGGTTTCTTATACTTACCAAAAGGCTTTTACATTTGGGGATTTCGGGACCGCAGCAGCCATGAGTGTCTTGATGGCCCCGTTTTTGTTATTCCTGCTATGGGTTTGTTTCTGGGGATACAAGCGATTGATCACAGTGTCACTTGCCAAGGAGTGAAAGGTATGAAATGGCAATGAAAAGGATAAGCAGAACCATTTTACGTAAAACTTTTTCCTCCCTCTGGGTAGGGGGGCTAGGCTTGCTTTTTGCTTATCCTTTTCTATGGATGGTCGTTTCTTCATTCAAAGAAAACAGCCAGATTTTTTTGCCTTTGAAATTCTGGCCCGAGTTCTGGGACCTGTCCTTTTTTCAGCAATTGCTGAGTTCGGAATGGTTCTCTTTTGGTAAGGTTCTTTTGAATTCATTGGTCATTTCCCTAGGGCAATCCGTCGGTGCCGTTCTGTTTACTTCGCTTGCCGGTTTCGCCTTTGCCAAACATTCCTTTCGTGGTCGGGGTGTGCTTTTTGCGGCCTGTTTGTGTCTGATTGTTTTACCGCGTCAAATGATCGCCGTTCCGCTCTTTCAGTGGGTGCATACTTTGGGGCTGTACGATTCCATTTGGGGAGTCATGTTGCCCGGGATGACAAGCGGTCTGGGAGTCTTGTATTTCACTCAGGTATTCAAATTAATCCCGAACGCCTATCTCGAAGCGGCGCGCATTGAAGGTGCAGGAGAGTGGCGGACGTATCGGTTGGTATTGCCGATGTTGGGTTCTTCTTTATTAAGTTACGGGCTCATTCATTTCATCCTTGCCTGGAACGAACATTTGGTGCCCATGTTGATATTAAACAGCCCAGATCATCAGACTTTGCCTCTTGCCTTGAGCAGTTTGTATGGGAGCAGCCTTAGATTCCCATTTGCCGTTCTTATGGCGGGTTCTTTTTTAGCGATGATTCCAACTTCGCTGTTTTTCCTGATCAGTTACAAGCGCTTTAAAAACTCACTTTCGAACGTGATGATGTCCTGAATAAGGGGAGGGTGGGGATGGGTTGGATTTTTTCTCACGCCTGCTTCGCTCGAGAGACGGAAAACGCAAAGCTTCCCAAATGTTGATTCGGTCCTGTGGCACTTGGTGTCTCATTCTTGGATTGCCTCGTTTGCGACTTTCCATCATCGTCGAGTCTGATCCAGAAAATATTCTTAAAGAAAGATCCATATCATGGGGACAGGTCTGCTTGCCTTACTTTCGTTTTTGCCAATTTTGGTGGTGATGTTATTTTTGGTCATCCTTCGATGGCCTGCCAGTCGAGCGATGCCACTTTCGTATATAACTGCTGCCGGACTGGCATTGGCGGTTTGGAAGATCAGTGCTGTGCAGGTTGCCGCAGCCACAGTCAAAGGACTGATTGTCGCGTTGAGTTTGCTTTACATCATCTTTGGGGCCATCCTTCTCTTGAACACTCTACAAGAGAGTGGGGCAATACGATCGATTCGTGACGGCTTTACTTCCATTTCACCAGATCGAAGGATACAGGCTATCATTATTGCATGGTTGTTCGGTTCATTTATTGAAGGGTCCGCCGGGTTTGGAACGCCTGCGGCTGTTGCCGTGCCTTTGCTGGTAGGTCTTGGATTTCCAGCCATGGCAGCCGTTGTTGCTGGAATGATCATTCAGTGCACGCCGGTATCTTTCGGCGCTTTGGGGACTCCGATATTGGTTGGCGTGCAAACGGGGTTGACGGGTGATGCTGCTGTTGCCGATTGGGGCATAGCTCAGGGATTTGTCCAGAACGACGGTAGCTTCGATTCCCATGCATTGATGTTTCAAATCGGATGGCGAGTGGCATTCTTGCATGCAGTGACTGGCGCCTTGATTCCTTTGATCATGGTCAGTTTGTTGACACGATTTTTCGGTCCAGATCGATCATTGCGTCAAGGCTTGAAGTGTTGGCGCTTTGCCATTGCCTCTTCTTTTGCGATGACGGTGCCTTATTTTCTGGTTGCAAGATTCCTGGGCCCCGAATTTCCTTCGTTGCTTGGATCGCTCGTTGGACTTGCCATCATGGTAACTGTGGCACGTCGAGGGTGGTTGATGCCTGACAAGGAAAAGCCCTGGGGCTTTGGGGTTCCAGAAAAATGGGAGCCGGAGTGGAAAGGGCTGGTTGAAATTAAAGATCAACCGGCATCAGAAACCAACCCAATGGTTCTTTGGAAAGCTTGGATACCATACCTTCTGGTAGCTGTGTTATTGGTTTTGACCCGTTTGAAATTTTTGCCGATTGTTGGATGGTTGCGTTCCGTCAAACTCGAGTGGACGCAGATTTTTGGGAGTCAAATTGCTGCTTCGGTTGAACCCCTTTACCTTCCCGGTACGATTTTCATCATCGTTTCTCTATCCACTTTCTTCTTGCATGAAATGAACTGGAAGAGCTATCGACAGGCATGGGGACGATCCGTTGGAACGGTGATCAGAGCCTCGGTTGCCTTAATCTTCACAGTACCGATGGTTCAGATCTTTCTGAATTCCCACGAAGGATTGGCTGGGTTCGCAAAAATGCCCAATGCTCTTGCTGAAGGCATTGCTCAAATAGCCGGAGGTACCTGGCCATTATTTGCCCCCCTGATAGGAGGTTTTGGTGCCTTTGTTGCGGGCAGCAATACGGTGAGCAATATGACATTCAGCCTGTTTCAATTCGGTGTGGGACAGCGTATAGGTGTTGACCCCATGTGGATCATTGCGCTTCAGGCTGTGGGGGGGGCAGCCGGCAATATCATCTGTGTCCACAATGTGGTAGCCGCGTCCGCAGTTGTCGGACTATTGGGCAAAGAGGGCGCTGTGATTCGAAAAACACTGCCTGCTTTCATCTATTACGCGTTTTTACCCGGAGCGCTTGGATATGCGATTGTCTGGCAGTCTCAAAAAGGTTGGTTGAATCTCGGAAGTTTGATCACCGTGCTGATTTGGTCATTGCTGATTGGAGTTGCCGTCAAGCATTTGCGGACGAGCAATCATTAGCTCCTCAGCGATGAATTTGGTTCGGTGTTTTCTCGGAGAGATCGCATCCACATCCCCCCGAACAAGCTCCTGACCGTCGCTTCAGGAAATAGCGTATAAGAAACGCCAATGCCGTCGTCGCAACAATGCCCAGAGCCAGGATAGATTGGAGGTCTTGGTCCATAAGATCGCGCGCTTTAAGCGTAACCCAGCATGCCACCTATCTGATAAACGAGCAAGGCTCCCACACATGCGGTAATTGTCATGTAGGCAATCTGGAATAACGGCCACTTCCAGCCATTGGTTTCTCGTTTGACCACGGCCACTGTACTCAGGCATTGCATGGCAAATACGTAAAACACCATAAGACTCAGACAGACCCTTGCTGTGTAAACGGGAGTACCATCCGCTTTTCTTTCTGAACGCAATCGGTCCCTGAGAGGTTCAATTCCTTCACTCTCCTCCACCGAATAGATGATGGACATGGTACTCACAAACACCTCTCGTGCCGCAAATGAAGCAATCAAACCAATGCCTATTTTCCAATCATACCCCATGGGCTGAATGACAGGTTCTATGATTTTTCCTACTTTGCCCGCCAAACTGTATTCCATTGCCACAGATGGATCTGGATTATCAGACTTAGGGTAAGTTACTGCGAACCATAGAAGTATGGAAATACCAAGGATTACCGTTCCCGCCCTTCGAACGAAGATGCGCGTGCGTTCCCACACATGCCATAAAACAGCAGTGAAAGCTGGTTTTTTGTAAGCGGGTAGTTCAAGGATCATTGGGGCACCATCACCTTTAAGTAGTCGTTTATGGAAAATCCATGCAAAGAAAAAGGCACCCCCGATGCCCAATCCGTACATCAGTAGCAGAAAGAAAACTTTGGTTAGAATGGGGATCTCGTCTGATGGAACAAGGACAGCGATCATCAACAAATAAACAGGCAAGCGCGCTGAACAACCTGCCAAAGGTGAGACAAGGATGGTGATAAGTCGGTCTTTTGGGTTGTCAATGGTACGAGTTGCCATCACTCCAGGAACAGCGCAGGCATGCGAGCTTAGCAAGGGGAGGAAGGATTTTCCGTTCAATCCTACTCTGCTCATCAATCGGTCCATCATGAACGCGATTCTAGCCATGTAACCTGTGTCTTCCATCATCCCAATGAAGAAGAACAGGATCAGGATCTGAGGCAGAAATATGACAACTCCGCCAACTCCGGCGATCACACCATCTACGATCAAGTCGCGCAAATCACCTTCATTCATTCGCCCGGTGACCCAGTCTCCAGCCCAAGCGAAAAGCGATTCAATCCATCCCATGGGGCCATCTGCGACCTTGAATATCAGTCCAAAGAGCAGGCCAAGGATAAGTAAGAGAGCTACCCAGCCCCAGACGGGGTGGAGAAAAACGGCATCCAACTTGTCGGTGAATGTACTCTCTATTTCATCGGGTCGGCGAATCGCTTTCTGTGTGATGTCATGGATGGCGTCATAACGTGCAGCCACCAATTTATCCTCCCAGCCAGGGAATTGGTTTGCCAGTTTGTTCTGACAATCGTGAATGGCATCCATTTGCTTGTTTTTGGTGCCGTAATTTGTCGGATCATGATCCGACAAAAGATAGAGAGGTTCCAGGAGTGACCCTTCATTCACCAAAACCCCGGATGTCTTCAATTCATTCCAGGAAGATTTAAGCCCTGATTGGATTTCCTCCGCAAAAGAAACTCGAAACTCGGATGCTGGCACTTCTGCCTGAGCCATGCTTTGCTTGAGTTCTGTGATGCCCTTGCGTTTGCTAGCCTCCATTGGAATCACAGGGATGCCACCGAAGGATTCCGACAAGGCTTGAAAATCAATCACCAAGTCCCGTTCGTGGGCTACATCCATCATGTTCAGGGCAAGGATGCACGGGATACCTAACTCCAGAATCTGTGTCGTGAGATACAGATGCCGTTCGAGATTGCTTGCATCCAGAACGATGATCACACGCTCAAGTTTGGGGGTGTCCTTTCGACGTCCCAGAAGAACGTCTCTCAGGACAGCCTCATCGGGGGATCGTGCATTCAGGCTGTAGGCCCCGGGTAGATCAATTATCCTGACTTTTTCCCCATGTGTCAGAAAGCATTCGCCCTCCTTGCGTTCAACAGTCACACCCGGATAATTGCCGACCTTTTGTTTGAGGCCCGTAAGGGCGTTGAAGAGAGTGGTCTTTCCACAATTTGGATTTCCAACCAGTGCGAATATCATTCCTTCACTGGATTTGGAAGAGGGCGTATTTGAATCCTCAGAGCTCTTATCAGGCATGAATATCAGTCAGGACAAATTGATTTTGATGAGGTCTGCTTCCTTTTTCCGGATTGAAATCAGGGACCCGCGTACAGAGATTTCAATGGGATCTCCCAAAGGCGCTCGTCGGATCAACTGGATACGTGTACCGGGTAACAAACCAAGTTCCCGCAAGCGCGTCATGGATGCTTCACCACTGGGGATGCATCCAATGACGGCAAAAGCGCCCTGTTCTAAATCGCTCAAGCAGGATGAAGATGACATCAGGAGGCAGTGGGTTCTACTAGGATTGAATCGGCGATTTGTCGACTCAGGCACACTTTGGAGCCGCATACCAGGCAAAGCATTGCGCTGCTGTTATTGAGGATACGTACCTCGGAATCTTCGCAAAACCCCATTTCACGCAAACGATTGCAAACAGACTCATGACCTTCGAGTTTCTGAACGCGAACCTTCTGCCCTTTACCCATCTGTGGTAAGGGTAACCAGGATTCCGAACGGTTGCTATCTACTACTGATTCCATGATCGTAACTTCAATTCAAATCTATTGAGAATGTGTCTCAATTGCAATTAAAAAAATGGGTTTTGAATGCACGATCGTAATTTGTGAGGCCGAGAGCATTATGCCTCAAATTCCAGCTGAGCTATCTTTGTTCTTTCATAACATCACATATTGGGGGATTTCTCAACCAGCTTGAGTATTTGCAGAGCTAATCATCCACTGGCGGCTTGTGAAGCCCTGAAGAAACGCGATGGGGTGACTTTGCTTGAACGATTTCCCTCCTCCCTGATTAAGATCAACAGCCAAAATTGAATATCAATAAATCTGGTGCTGAAAATAACTTTTATTAAAAAATAACTTTGTGATAAAAAGTAAAAAGGGTTGACACGCCCTCTTGGTTGGGGGTTTTATTCAACCATTCATGAAATTCAAGTTTATCTTGCCATCGCTGCTTGAAGCTGAGAGCCCTTTCTGGCGACCAATAAAGTATTCGCTGTTTCCTCCGTTAGGATTGGCGACCTTGGCTGCTTACCTTCCTGATGGGGATGAAGCCGTCATTGTGGACCAGCACGTTCAAAAGCTTGATCTTGATGATGATCCCGACGTGGTCGCTATTCAGGTATACATTACCAATGCCAAACGAGCTTATGCGATTGCGGACCAATACAGGCAGCGAGGCGTCAAAGTATTGCTCGGCGGCCTCCATGTAACCGCTTTACCCAAGGAAGCTGCAAAACATGCCGATGTGATTTTCACTGGTCCCGCGGAGGAATCCTTTCCAAGATTTTTGGAAGATCTGCGTCAAGGGCGTATGCAGCGAGTCTACGCATCCCAGACGCGGTCCATTCAAAAAATCCCACCTATCCGCCGAGAACTCATCCAGAGACGGCTTTATCTGGTTCCCAATTCGATTGTCGTCTCACGTGGGTGCCCTCACCATTGTGAATTCTGTTACAAGGATGCTTTTTTCAAAAACGGGCGATCATTTTATACCCAGCAGGTGGATGACGCACTTGCCGAGATTGATCGATTACCTGGTCGACATCTTTATTTTCTGGATGATCACCTGCTCGGGCACAAACGTTTTGCAAGTGATTTGTTCAATGGTATGAAAACCATGGGACGCGTCTTTCAGGGGGCAGCAACGGTGGATTCAATATTGGATGGGGATCTGATTGAAAAGGCAGCAAATGCCGGGTTGCGAAGTATTTTTGTTGGATTTGAAAGTCTTGATCCAGCCAACCTGAAACAGAGCAATAAAAACCAAAACCTTGGCAGGGACTACAATCGGGTGATTGAAAGGCTTCATGATTTGGGCATCATGATCAACGGTAGCTTTGTTTTTGGTTTGGACGGTGATGATGCCTCCGTCTTCTCGCGAACCGTTGACTGGGCAGTAGAGCAGGGGATTACGACTTCCACGTATCATATTGCTACCCCTTATCCCGGGACTTTGTTTTACGAGAAAATGAAAAAGGCGGGCAGATTGCTCACGGATGACTGGGATCGATACGATACGCGCCAAGTGGTTTTTGAGCCTCAATGTATGTCCATAGATGAATTGAAAAATGGATACGATCAAGCCTACCGCGACTTTTACTCCTGGAGGAATGTTTTTCATGGCAGCTTGGCTCATGGGACACGCAAACATCAGTTGAAACATTTTTTTTACACGAGCGGATGGAAAAAGTTTGAGCCACTGTGGAATTTGGCCATTCAGATGCGCCAACTCAATGGGATGACGCATTTGCTTGAAAGCGTATTGTCGAAAGTGACTGGTAATTTCAAAAATGCTGCGGCATTTAATACTCATACTCAACGCACTCCAGAGATGTCACCTGATCGACTATCCAATATTAATTCTCAGATAACATGACCATTGCTTTCGCGGTCGAAGAAATTGATGTGCAGAGTGCTCAGTGTAAATTAGCCCATTGGTAAATTGAGATCAATCAACTTGCCAGGCAACCTTTGCTCCAGAGGGCAGCAGGCTTGGAAACTAACAATCAAGCATCCTGAGCATGCATTTGGGCCAGCAATTCCATAGACTGTAATGCAAATCATTTTGGAGCGAGTCCCGAATCTGGACAGAATTGGATGCCAGCTCAGCCTCAGGCTAGCGAAGGCGGCATTCATGTTACGTTGCGCATGGGTAGCAGCAAGTTTCTCAAAGGTGGGCATCGCATCCGGATGTCAGCTGTCTTACCATCTTCCCTTGACCGGTTCATCTGCACAAACTAGATTGCAATGGTTCGGGGAGCGAACCATGACGCATATACAAGTGTATCAAAAATTGCTGAGAGTTTCGTTTGGAATACGAATGACCCATTGAACCTGTGCGGATAATGCCGACGAAGGGAGTGCTTTCCCATCCTCTTCGACGCTTTTGGCACTTCAGCTCAAGAAATTTTATCAATTACCCATATCATGATAGCCAATAAAGATCAGACCGAGCCGTCGAGCAATCAGCCTTTGCCTAATTCCAGTAAAATTTACGTTAAAGGCCAGATTCACGCAGATCTCAAAGTGCCAATGCGTGAAATACGTTTGCATCCAACCCATAGCGTCTCCGGTGAGACCATTGAAAACAAACCCGTGCAAGTTTACGACACGAGTGGACCCTGGGGGGATCCTTCCTTCCAAGGAAAGGTGAGCGAAGGTTTGCCAGCATTGCGGCGTGATTGGATCCTTCAACGTGATGACGTTGAGTCCTATGATGGTCGTGAAGTCTTGCCTTTGGACAATGGTTATTTGTCCGGCAAACATGAGGAGTTAGCTCACCGCAGTGAAGATGGGGCAATACTCAAGCAATTTCCCGGATTGAAACGTAAGCCTGTGCGTGCCTCCAAGGGACACCCTGTGACCCAATTGTGGTATGCGCGTCAGGGTATCATTACCCCTGAAATGGAATACATTGCCATCCGCGAAAACATGGGGCGAGCCAAAGCTATTGAAGATGCGGCTAAAAAGCCCAAAAATTCTCTCGATCACCAGCATCCGGGGCAGCCATGGGGGGCTCAGATCCCCAATCAAATCACAGCTGAATTCGTACGTGATGAAGTTGCTCGTGGTCGTGCCATTATCCCCAGCAATATCAACCACCCAGAATTGGAACCGATGATTATTGGTCGGAATTTTCTGGTGAAGATTAATGCTAATATCGGTAATTCTGCGGTGGCTTCGAGTATAGAGGAAGAAGTTGAAAAGATGCGTTGGGCCGCAAAATGGGGAGCTGACACCGTTATGGACCTTTCCACGGGAAGAAACATTCATGCGACTCGCGAATGGATCCTTCGTAATTCGCCTGTGCCGATTGGGACAGTTCCTATCTATCAAGCGCTTGAGAAAGTCAATGGGCGTGCAGAGGACCTCACTTGGGAAATTTATCGAGATACCTTGATCGAACAAGCTGAGCAGGGTGTGGATTATTTCACCATTCATGCAGGCGTTTTGTTGAGGTTTGTTCCCATGACCGCTGCAAGAGCAACGGGTATAGTCTCAAGAGGCGGTTCGATTATGGCCAAGTGGTGTTTATCGCATCATAAAGAAAACTTCCTTTACACTCATTGGGATGATATCTGTGAGATCATGGCAGCGTATGACATCAGCTTCAGTATCGGAGATGGGCTGCGTCCAGGATCAATAGCTGATGCGAATGACGAAGCACAATTTGCAGAGCTGAAAATACAAGGTGAATTAACCAAGCGTGCCTGGGAACTTGGGGTGCAAGTCATGAACGAAGGTCCGGGGCATGTCCCCATGCACATGATTCAGGAAAATATGACCAAACAGCTTGAATGGTGTGATGAAGCACCGTTCTACACTCTGGGCCCCCTCACAACCGATATCGCTCCCGGCTATGACCATATTACCAGCGGTATCGGCGCAGCCATGATCGGTTGGTATGGGTGTGCCATGTTGTGTTACGTGACCCCCAAGGAACATCTGGGTTTACCCAACAAGAAGGATGTCAAGGAGGGTGTGATCACATACAAGATTGCGGCACACGCAGCAGACTTGGCCAAAGGCCATCCCTCGGCTCAGTATCGCGACAATGCCTTGAGCAAATCACGTTTTGAATTTCGTTGGGAAGACCAATTCAATCTTGGTCTGGATCCCGAAACTGCTCGTGATTATCACGACGAAACCTTGCCCCAGGACGGTGCCAAGACAGCACATTTCTGTTCCATGTGTGGGCCGCATTTTTGCGCAATGAAGATCACCGAAGACGTGAGGGAATATGCACGCAAACAGGGGCTCAGTGAAGATGAGGCCCTCAAGCAAGGTATGGATGAAAAGTCCAAAGAGTTCGCGGACAAAGGTGCCGATGTCTACCAGAAGAGTTGATACTACTTACAATCAATTGACAGGCATCAATTGAAGATTCAGAAAAGATCCCGCATTTTTCACAAATGCGGGATCTTTTCATTTTTCTATTTTGATTTTTAGAGAATTAAAGGGATTTGATAGGAATATCCTCTGGCAATGCAATGGCTTGGAATGGAGTGTTGCTGCGCCTGATTCTTGTGCTTTGAAGATGAATATGCCTTTTCATAGAAACTAAAAAAAGCTGGTTCGAGTTGTGCATGCGATTTAAGATCCAAGCATTCCTCACAAAGATGACTTGCCACATGACATCGCACAAGGGATCCATTCGCAAATCGCGTATTTATGTTTTTGCAGTCTCAGTCTTGCTGCAGTTCACCTCGTCTCTGGTCTCGGGGCAGACAGATGAGGCAGTGCCGTGGTCCTTTCGCTCCATGGAAAGGCGTGGCTCTGGTTCGGTCGATGCATTCATCGAAGCTCAATTAACAAAGCAAAATCTAAAGCCTAACGCAAAGGCAGATCCCTATACTCTGATAAGGCGAGCTACTTTCGATTTGACTGGTTTACCTCCCTTGCCCAATGAAGTTTTGTCATTTGTAAATGATCCTTTGCCTGATGCCTATGATCGACTGATTGATCGTCTGCTGGCGTCACCAAGATACGGGGAGCGTTGGGGAAGATATTGGCTCGATCTGGCAAGGTATGCGGATACCAACGGTGCTGATGAAAATATGGTCTATCCCAATGCATGGCGTTACCGGGACTATGTGATCCGGTCCTTTAATCAGGACAAACCTTACGATCAATTTATTCTCGAACAATTAGCAGGGGACTTGCTGCCTGATGCCTCCGATTACCAGCAAGATGCCGATCATATCATTGCGACGGGGTTTCTGGTGATGGGGCCCAAGATGTTGGCCGAGCAGGATAAAGAGAAGCTATTGATGGATGTGGTCGATGAGCAAATTGACGTCGTTTCCCGCACTTTCATGGGGATGAGCGTGGCTTGTGCGCGATGTCATGACCATAAATTCGATCCTATTAAACAAGCTGACTACTACGCGCTTGCGGGTGTCTTCAGAAGCACTGCAACCATGGCGAATACCGATCATGTTTCACGTTGGGTGGAAAGGGTGCTGCCTCATCCGGAAAACTCCGGTCGGCGAGCGCGATTTGATACTAAGAAAGAAGCCCTGGAGTCTGCAATTCTCGCACTGAAAAGTGCCGCAGTATCCGAGCAAAAAAAGAAAGATCTCAAGCAATTACAGACCGAGTTGAAGGCTTTGGGTGAAACCGGAGCGGGTTTACCTCAAGCAATGGCGGTTCAGGACGGGGAAATCCAAGACCTGCCGGTACATTTTCGAGGTAACCACCTTACCCCTTCGAAAGAGCGGGTGCGCCGTGACACATTCGCTGTGCTTGATCCTGTCGTTCCAATGCCGCAGATGGAAAAGCATAGATCCGGTCGACTTGTTTTGGCTGAATGGTTGTGTCACCCTGAACATCCACTCACAGCTCGTGTGATGGTGAACCGGATATGGAAGGGGCATTTTGGAAGCGGTCTGGTCAGTACGCCCTCCACCTTTGGAAGACGAGGTGCCCTGCCGACGCATTCTCAATTGCTTGATTGGCTGGCCCGAACCTTCATCGACGAGGGCTGGTCGATCAAGGCGATGCACCGGTTGATCATGAAATCTACCGCCTATCAAAGAGATTCCTTATCCCATTCTCATCAGTCAGATCTGGATCCAGAGAATCGCTACCTCTGGAGGCAGAATCGAAGACGACTTGAGGTGGAGCCGATGCGAGATGCCCTTTTGCAAGCAGGGGGTATGCTGGATCTGAGAAACGGGGATGCTTTGACCGAGGCGATCAAAGGTAATAAGTCCTATTACAGTGGAAAGGACGAGGTTTTTAAATCTCCTGTGCGTTCCGTTTATTTGCCAGTGCTGAGAAGCCGGGTATTTGACATGTTTGCGATCTTTGATTTCCCGGATGCGTCAGCTCATTTGGAGAAACGTTCTGAGACAGTGATGCCTCAACAGGCGCTTTTTTACATGAACAATGAGCTGATCGATCAAGTAGCTCGATCAATGGTTCAGACGACTGAAGGGGAGTCTTCGACCAGTCTTAATGAAAAATTGAAGCATTGGTATCTGACTCTTTTTGCGCGCTACCCTTCAGTCGAAGAACGCGAGCTTGCACTCGATTATGTGCAAAAAAATGGCCATTCTATGCGCAATGGGTTGGAGCAAGACCGCTTGCGGCGGTGGATTCGCATTTTACTGGCCTCCAATGAATTTACTTATCTGGATTGATAATCTTCCCCAATGATATCGAAACTTTGCCAACGCCGAATGCCATTGCCACTAAGTCGCCGTCGGATGCTGATGGGGGCTGCGACTGGATTTGGAAGCTTGGCCTTGAGGTCTATCATGGCCGAGGAAGCCATGGATAACATCCATGATTCACAAAACGGATTGCCACATTTTGTTTCCAGAGCCAAAAGGGTGATTTTTTTATTCATGCACGGGGGGCCTTCGCACATTGATACTTTTGATCATAAGCCACTGCTGAAGCGAGATCATGGTAAGCCCTTGCCGTTTGCAAAACCCAGAGTGCAGTTTGCGAAGACAGGGAACCTTTTGGCCAGTCCCTGGGAATTCAAGCAGCATGGACAAAGCGGTCACTGGGTAAGTGAACTTTTTCCTGAAGTAGCAAAACAGTCTGATAAGTTGTGTTTGCTCAAGTCCATTCACGGTTCTAATGAAGCGCATGGGGGAGCATTGCTTAAGATGCATACAGGGTCAGATACCTTTGTCCGGCCGAGCATGGGGGCTTGGATCAGTTATGGTTTAGGAACGGAAAATAAGAATTTGCCTGCATTTATCACCTTGCAACCAACACTTGGTCACGGAGGTGTGCAAAATTTCGGTACGGCTTTTTTGCCTTCAAAGCACCAGGGAGTCCGGATGGGGCATCGTGACGCATCAATATCGGATGTTGGGATTCCAGATTTGATTTCATCCTTTTCGGATACAGCAGAGCAAGAGCGCGATCTTTTCTATCTTCGAAAAATCAATCAGTTAAGACTCGATCAGACAGGTTCTGATGCAGATCTGGAGGCAAGGATCGAATCATTTGAATTGGCTTTTCGAATGCAGATGGAAGCTCCCCCACTTTTTGATGTGGCCAAAGAAACTCAAGCTACCAAATCACTTTACGGGATTGAAGATGAACTGACTGCTTCCTTTGGACGGCAATGCCTTCTGGCAGCGCGCATGTCGGAGGCCGGAGTAAGGTTTGTTCAGTGCACTCACGGCTATTGGGATCAGCATAGTAATCTGGCCAAGCAGCATTCGAAGCTGGCTCACGAGGTCGACCTCCCGATCGCTGGACTGCTGAAGGATCTACAGGGTCGAGGTTTGCTGGATGAAACACTCGTAATTTGGGGGGGGGAATTTGGGCGGACACCTACTGCTCAAGGGAAAGATGGTAGAGATCATAACCCTCATGCATTTACTTGGTGGATGGCTGGAGGAGGTGTGCGCCCTGGCTTCAGCTATGGTGTGACGGATGATTATGGATATTATGCGACCCGTCAAAAGGTTCATGTTCATGATTTACATGCAACCATCTTACATCTGCTGGGAGTTGATCATGAAAGGTTGACTTACCGATACGGTGGGCGTGATTTCCGGCTTACTGACGTAGCTGGTGACGTGGTAAGTTCTGTTGTCTCTCTCTAAGCTCAACTGACAGCTCTTTGCTCATCTTTTTCAAACAAAGGCAATTCCTTGCCCACTCAAAACGACTCGCTTTAGTATGTAGAGGAACCTCTCAGATAAAAAAGGCTGCAATCTGCGCTGAAGAATAGCTGAACCAGATGTTTCGATCATACGGAATCGGATTTTATAATCTCAGTAAAAAACCTTTTATTTTCATTCATTCACAAAATCGTCGGGAAACGTAATGATTGTTTCTTTGATGCTATTTACATCTTGCACGACGGTGTTATTGATCAGGATACGGTAGAATCTAATGTCTTGCTCAGCAGCATCTCCATCCTGAATCGTAATCGGGCGCGACTGGAAGGCTAGCGAAAAGACATCCTCCCAGGATTCAAAATCTGCAGATGCCTGCACCGTGAAAGGTAAACCACGAGGTCCAGAGACACTCAGCCTTGTTTTTTTATTTGGCAGGATTTTGAAATTACTCATTTCAATGGGGGAGCCATTGGTGAGAGCAGCTCTGTAATACCTCGGCCTTTCGGGATCAGCATGTTCGTCCAACAGAGTGAACCGGCGCTCATCGAGTACCTGAAGTGCAATTGGCTCCCATTCCTTCAAATTATTCGATGCCCAGACGATGACTGTTTGTCCGCGCGGCCCCTGGATCGTCAGCAAAGGCATATTGTCCTCGTTTCTTTCGAGGGCTGCAAAGGTAACTGAAAGGTCAAACTCGGAGGTAGCCTTGCATGCAAAGTTAGCTATGGGATCTCCCTTGAACCTCCACGTGCCCCATCCATTGCCAAAGCGAACCCAAAAATCATCAAAGCTTTTCCCAATACTAGCTGGATCCCTCAACACAAGAGCAGCTCGATCCTTGCTGAAACCAGTAAGGCCATCGAATTTAACGGTCCACGTAAACTTATCTGGGACTTCCACGCTGATGCCTTGCAATACGGCTGTGTTGTAACCGGGGAACAAAGTGAAAGGCTGACTTTCGTATATGAGCGTTCCTGGAGCCTTGTGATCAAGAACCAACCCTTGACCATCGTTCCTGTAGAATCTCAAAACGCATGTTTCATCGCCATCAGCTTCAAATTGCCCGAAATATTCGAATTCAAATCGGATGATTTTGCGGTTGTCGCCAGCCAGAATGATTTCGTCACCAAATTCCTCCAGTCTTGCGTGCGTCGCGCTA
>MDTB01156826.1_pt1 | contig 42038 bp, 36 predicted proteins | sample 811161 | NCBI WGS metagenome assembly MDTB01 (sample SAMN05326650, study PRJNA326480) | marine metagenome | isolation source: seawater | place: Mediterranean Sea | collected 2009 | reverse complement strand
TGCACTGGATTGACCGCAGCCTGGGATAATCTCGAGAAGAAACTCTGCCCTGAGGGGAAAGCAGCAGCAAAGCGTAAGTTCAAGGTCTATCCGTCTGCTTATGCGAATGGATGGGCAGTACAATACTGCCGTGGTAAGTTCAAAAAGAAGAAAGGTGGTAAGAAATGAGCCATGTTGGCTTGACTTATGCCTGGTTCTTGCTAAAAGGCAAGCAAGATGCCCCGAATTACCGTAAAGCGACTAGTTCCAAGAAGTGTGGGAACTGTAAAGCATGGGATTCGAGCAAAACCAATGACCCAATGACAGGTTATTGCGAGTGGTATGACTTCAACTGCCGTGCAGACCATACTTGCGATGCATGGGCAGGTGTTTGACAGTGGATGCAGAAGAAATACAGAAGAACCTCAATCGTTGGTTCAAAGAGAAGTGGGTAGACGTCTCTAGGAAGGACAAAAGCGGGAAACACCCCCCTTGTGGACGTAGTAAGGCCAAAAAGTCGAGCAAAGGGTACCCAAAATGCCGTCCGTCGGTCAAAGTATCCTCCAAAACGCCCGAAACGTCTCGAAGTATGTCGAATAAGGAGAAAAAGGCCGCTACAAGGCGAAAAAGGTCAAAAAAGCAAGGAGTTGGGGGCAAACCGACCATTGTTAAGATGGTAGGGGTAGTAAATACCTCATAATAACAAGATTTACTTGCTTATCCCCCCTCGGGCTTCTCGTGCCAGTCAATGTCATAGCAAAAGGGCCCATGGTATGCGCTGCATGTGGTAAGAGAGGTATAAAGGGCTTCTCGGGCACTGGCACTGCTGTTTATTGTCCCGAACATGCCTACATGGCAGATGTGCCTAAACCTCCTCAAGGCCAAGTGGGAGTTAGAGAGAGAAATACCCGCTGGAGGATGGGAGAAGGCGCCCCTGAAGAAAACGAGGGGCAATAATGGCTAATTGGAACCAAGGCAACTACTTTGCAGTGTGTCCAGAGCATCCGTGGACTGTTGTAGACATAAACAACCCTTGGTGTAGAGTTTGTAGTCAAATTGGCGCTCCAAATAACGGTTCAGTGTCGAATCCGAAGATATGGCATAAGAAACACACTAGTACATGGCTAAGAACCTCAAAAGGACCCCAAATGGAGTTTGATAGGATGATGGAGCAAAGAAATCAACGAAATAGTCAACAATCCCTTGAAAATGCTGCCTTTTCTCGTTTGATGCAAGCCCGAGGCAATGAAGGACCCGATGACCCTGCCCAAAATGACCCTAGCGTCAAATATAGGCGTATGATTGCTCGAAATCCGGCTGGATACGACAATAGGTTCTGTCAAAGCCGGAATTGCAACGCAATGGTGCCTAGAGGAAGTAATTATTGCACTGCGTGCCAAGAAAGGGGCGATATGGGCGATGAAACTGGTCTCACGCCGGAAGGGAACTACACCACTGGCAGAAACTACTAATCTAGGCAAATCTCATAACTTGGCCCCCATACGGCCATATGTGTCTGCGCTGAACGCTTCATGGGATATTCTCAAGCAAGAAGGTCAAATGCAAGGTGAAAACAAGCGCCCTGAGCATAAAACGCCCGAAATGCACATGAATGAGCATGAGGAGAAGTTTAGGAGCGCTTTGGGAGATATGCAAGCAATTCAAGCAAATGACCCGCTAAAGAGGCTGATATCCAGCGCTTTAGGCCCTATAACGGCCGCTAGGGAGAAAATCAGAGAATTGCTAGATAGGGCTGGAGTTGCCCATCAAGCACCTGGCGCAAAGAAGATAACAGGTAAATTGGACAAAGTAGCCGACGCTGCAGATGATGCCTACCGACATTTACTCGCACATACTAATGAGTCAGATGGAGGCGGCTTTGACCGAAATACGGCAATGGACGTCCCTACTAACACTAGTGGGCAAGGTGGCCCATTAGAATACGCGATGGAAGACATGAAAAATAATAGCGCGCCCGAGAACCCCTTCTAGAGGGCAATCTTCTTCCCCGCGACCCTGCTCCGTAGTTCGTGTTAGGTTCGCCTTTAGACCTCGCTTGGTCTAATATATTGGATTCCATATATCTCAAGAAGGCCTCTGATTGGAATGCTGAAAAGAGGCTGAGAGAGGTTCGCACTCTTGTGAATGCGACAAAGGGAGTGTTAGATACTGACGTGCAAGAAATACTGGATACAATCTTGCAAGACGACTACTCTCGGGACTTAGGAGGACTGAATGCCCTACGTAAGGCACTACAAGAGCACCATGTAGATGAGAACGGGCAGTTACAAACTATAGACGACCCGACGGACGCGGATTCTCCCGACTCCGTGTGGGAGTCAAATCCATACATCAGTGAGGCTGTTCATCATGCTTTGAACTCTCATATGGATGATGTGTACAATGAAGCATCTACTAGAAAGGACATGGATGCCGCTATGGCGGCCCGCTATGTCTCCAACATACCTGATTTCCGGCTACGTAGAAATAAGGTCAACAAGATGATGAACTTAGCAAGTGAGGGTAGGGCTTGGGGTGCTCGTACTCCCACTGCTGACCAAGTAGAAGATGAAATAAGGGCTCTTCAAGAAATGCTCGACTCGGGGGAAGTACTACCTGACGACATAGCAGACCTTCCTCAATTAGGGCCTGGCCACCTCCGACGTGTGGCAAGAGAGAGGGTGACAGCGAGAAACAGTTTGGACAACCCATACGACAAACGTGGTTTGGGTTCGACATTCGCTGACCCGAAGGAGATGTCGTATACTGAAATACGCAGGAGACTACGAGAGTTCCAAGAGGTTCTAGCATATTCCTACGCAGAGGACAAAGCGAGGAAAGTGGCAGAGTACCAGCCTGGTGGCACTGTTCCTTCAAGTATGCTGGAAAAACACTCCCCTGCTGGAAAAACATATAGAAACGCTGAAGATTGGAGAAAGGACTTCCAATCAAGGATAGTGAACTCGCGCAGTTTCAAAGACCAATTTGCACGACGACATAAGAGGCTAAGAGCAGACTATCGTGATTTACCTGAAGGTTCGCAGTATTCTAAGACTCCAGCCGAAATAGAAGAGATGGCTAGGGAAGATACTCTAGATAAAATGTGGAAAGACACTCTACATAACGCCTTCATGGAAAGAGGTAGGGTTCGCTCTACTCTACATCCTCTTTTCCATAGTGTGAAAGAACAACTAGAGCACGAAGGTATAGAATTAGAAGACATGTATGATGGAGAAGGAGAGGAAAAACAGATTGACAACATCATGGCTCACAAACAAGCGCAAGAGACTGTCCTAAGAATGCTGCACATGATACGAGTCAGTAGAGGAGCCAAACAGAATTACGGTGCACAAGATTGGGAGAAAGAGTATCACGACACAAATATGAGGCAAATCAAGAATGTTTGGGATGACATGTCCAATGACGCTCAGAAGATACTGCTAGGGTGGTGCACTGCTAGAGGTCCCTTGTTAGGCGGTCTGCTCAAACAGGGAATTAGAGGGGCTGAGGGTATGCATACAAAACCACTCCCTAAAGACGCCATAGAGCAATTCGCTGCACATATACATTCAACAAGCGCACAACAAAAGGAACGAGGTGACATACCAGCAACTCACCGAGATGATAGTAGGAGAAACATTGCTGATTATCTAGAGGCTATAGATTGGAACAAGGTTGACTCTGAGAGGGAGAGGGAGGCTAGGATGCTTCCCATCGAAGCCGAGGAAGATGAGGAGTTTGACCCTAAAACCGGAGAAAAGAGAAGCAAGCAAGGTACTCTAAGAAATGTCCCTGTCACCGACCTCGGTTGGCAAAATTCTGAATATCTAACTCCCGAAGGAGGAGAACGTCCCACTTTAGATGCTTTGATTTCCAAAGCGACCGCTCAGGGGAAACACGAAGATGGTTTACCGCTAGCAAAGAAGTATCTAATAGATACACTACATCAGATATTCAACCCTAGTGACGAAGATAACACTAACATTCTCTCTCGTAGCACACTGTCTTTTGACCCAAGTATGTGGTTAGAGGGTCGTGTGGCTCCTGGCATGCAAGCCAACCAAACACTCAGTGCTCTCATCTACCAAGGAAGTATGAATGATGACCCTACTATGTATAGGGAACAGAAGAGAATGAAACGACTCAGAGGGCTTCTTCTCGACTACAACGGCATCCCGAAATCACATGAGGAGATTGTGAAAGACAAGGATTTTGGTAATATCTACAACGAAGACACATATACCCAACTAAGGAGAGTCGGACAAGGCAGGAAGGAGAGAGAGCAATTTTTGTCTACGTTGACAGGGCAGAAGATAGACGAGTTGAAGGCTTGTCCGGAATGCAACGAACACGGACATATTCCTGGCTATCCTGGTGAGACGTGTCTCAACACAGGTGACCAACCAGGCCAATGTCATGGTCACTACGTCCCTAAAGGGAAAGAGCATCTTAGAGGCTACCTCATACCTATGTCGCCTGCCCGAAGACTGAACTCCAGTTCAGTTAAATTCATAGATGGTCTATTTGGAGAGTTACTAGGCACAATCGAGAAAGACGGAAAGAGAGAGCCACACATGGATTGGTCTCAAGGTCATGTCGATGTGCCTGGTTATCAAATGGGTCTTTTGGCTAAGACAGCGAGAAAGGACAGAGAAGCCGCTCACAAATTGAACATGACCAAAGTATGTCCTAAATGCCAAGGAACCGGAGATATCGCCATAGAAGGGACTGATATGTCAGTGACTTGTGGTATGTGCAGGCATACTGGGAAAAGAGTAGACGGGTTAATGCGTATACCCGACATGGCTGCCTTCTACGTCAGTAGAGGGTTTGGTTCACCTGCCGGTCTTCAATCAGAGATTCGCAGAGTTGAAGGGGTTCACAAATTGAAACTGAAGATTCGTGACCGCCTATATGGTAGAGGGACTAGTCCTGTGACTCAAGAGCAAGAGGCAGCGCAACGGTCTTTAGAGAGAGGAATGATACCAGCAGATGGTACCACTACCCCTTTCGAGATACACCCTCTTACTCGTTGGCCTGACTTCCATACAGAAGAAGGAGCGCTCAGTGAGCAGGGATTAGGCAAGGCTCGCTCTGCTGCTGTATCCGCTCTGAATGCGACTCCATTAGACAAGATGGATGATAGGAAGGATTTTGTCAAGGAATACTTGACTAATCACTACAAGGAGATATTTGCTAGAATAGCAGAATCATTAGACCCAGTATCAGCCGAGATTGTCAACAAGTCTAATCCCGAAGCGATAACCGAGAGCGGTTTCTTCAAGGAGTTGTTAGAACTCATGAGTGCAGACCTCCCGTACAATACCACAAATCCCTTACAATTGAGTGGTCGAAGCATGAACAAAGTTCTCTCTCATATGTCTCATGCTCACGCGCCGGACTTCGATGGGAGGAACATGCATGTTGACCACGGAATGATGGAAGAGGGACCATGTTCTACTTGTGGTGGGAGTGGGCACACGTTGAATGGGAGAGGAGAGCCGATAATCTCACACTTTTGCCCCGAATGTCTAGGCACTAAAAGCGAGGGTGTACATAAGATGCTAAAGAGACAACCGTGGATTAAGCAAACATACTCCAGAGAGCAACTCATGGACATGTTCAGAAAAGGTAAACTAGACCGAGAACTAGGTAGGACTCCTTCTTATCACAACAACAAGTTCCTAGACAGCGCTGGTTGCCAATGTCATACTTGCCAAAACGGAAAAGCGGGACTGTATCACACAGCAGTCGGTGCCCCCTCTCTGTTTGCCAGTGGTTCTATGGCTGACAAGTTTAGGGCTACTATGTTCAGCAAGAGGCCTAGACCTAGGCTGTTACCAGTGAGTATGGACCCCGACACTGTAACTGACAACGACCGTCTCTATAATGAGATTCACAGCGCTCTCAAAAGATTCAGAAACATAGGAGATAATCCCAATCAACCATTCGGTACTCTAGAAGAAGGGCTAAGTACAGTCGACATGGAAGATGAGCAGATAGAGAAAGAGATTGAGAAGATACACTCGATGTTGAGTGGTAAAGAAGCAAGAGACTCTTTGATGGCGTTCCATCAAGAAGAAAACGTAATCCCTCGTTTTGGTGATACGTGGAACACAGCCCCTTATCTCGTTGATGAGAAAGCCAAACCTGAAGATTTCAGTGCGGAGAACATGCTAGACATGCCCTGCCCATATTGTAATCGCCTCAAGAACCTTGGTCTGTTCAAGGGCGAAGTCAAGACTATCGGCGAACATCTATCAGAGGGAGGAATAGGTGAAATGGCCTTCACGCAATGCCCTGAGGCTGTAAAGCGTGGAGATAGCGAAAACGGAAACTTGTCTGAGATGGTAATGAACGTCAAGAATACCTATTTCGTTGGTAACAAACCTAAGGATGAGATTCAATTAAAATGGGATAGGGCGTACGAGGCAGTGGCTCCCACATTGCAGGAGATGACCAAGAAGTACAAGGGCAGTAGAGGAGCGTTGGATGCTCACGCTGTCCAATATGCGATATCTCCAGGCATATCTTTGAGAGTGCCAACTATCGTTCCGGTGGCTCCAATCATGATAGCACAACGTAGAGCAGCCAATGCTACTGGGCATAACAGAAGAAACGACCCTAACCGAAGAGGTAGGGGAAGATTCTCCGGTCTGACTTGGGGTATCAATACCCCCACTTCCCAAGATAACCCCTATGCTATGATAAGGATGGCAAAAGAAGCCCTGCCTACCAATGATAATCACAAAGGTAAGATAATGAGACTTTGGGCTCTTCACATACTTGACCCTAATTACATGGTAGAACAACACGGCAACCCCCTAGAATATCTCCCTCTCGACATAGGCGACGCCGGTGAACTGAAGAAAGTCGATAAAGAGCAGGAGAAACAAAGAGATTGGGCTCGAAAGGTTCTTGGCAAAAAGAAGGGTGAGACGTTAGACAACTCAGAAAGATTGGAGTTAGACCATGGTTGGGGCAAACTGCAACCATTGTTGCATCTAGAGAGAATGTGGAAACATGATGTCTCAACCCCTGAGAGAAAGGAAGTATGGGACAAGGCTGATTTGGGTCTTCCCAGTTCTATGTTCAATTTTGACAAACCTACCACTTTCATGCATGATGATGACACCTTTGACGGAATGCTCAGTCTAGTCAAGACTTGGGCCCATGACCGATTAGCATCTGCTACTGAAGGGGGGTATCATGCAGATGACGCTGGTTACAAGCAGCCTTTCGAGAATCACCCTAGTATGGAGTGGTTCTACAAGAACAGTCACAAGCATGTCAATTCTAGATTGCTTACTGCATGGAAGGAGCACGATGACGAGACCCTCAGAGAGTTCGGTGATGAATGGGTATTGACTGGGAAGTCATTGCCTGAGATAGAAGCGTCTGGTCTATTGGATAAATTGTGGGAAGGCGTCACTAACGGTATGCCATTGACTACCACAAGAGACGGGAACACAATAACCGTTCAAGGATGGCCCTCTCTAGAGGATGTCAAAGGAATGAATCACAACCATGAAGTTGCAGTCGCTAAATGGTACAAACTCAGAAAGGAGTTGATGTTGAGAGCAGATAATAGAAAACTCAGCAAACAAAGAATGGATGATGAAGGTAAAGAGTATGCCCAACTCGGTGCTAACGACCTTGGAACAGGTACCCGATGCATGGTGTGTTTAGGCAACAGAACACACATGCCTGGTATGAATGATGCTCAATTTTGGTGGTCAGCGGCCAATCCACACATGGAGGGAGACGTAGAGTCCTACGTACCACATGTCAGTGACAATGAGGGAGGAAGAAGAAAATTAGAGATGGTCGGAATGGAAGGGTTTGAGGGTCATATACCCAAGTGGTCTCATCCTGACTCTACTAAGTGGGTTCACGACCATATGAAAACAGCACATGGTCATGAGGGAGAAGAAGGATGGAGAGACTTCTTTGAAGAACAAAAGAGACACGGTCTCATACCCAGTAATTGGGAAGTAGTAGATTCAGATGGAATCTATACTGATAATTACGTAAATTGGTTGGCTACCCAAGAGCCGGAATGTGTTGCTTGTGGTGGTACTAGCCATTGCCATGATTGTGGAGGAGCAGGTTACAGCCCAGTGCCTTTTAGTGCAGAAGCGATGAATCAACAGAGAAACATCCACTTACTGAAAAGGCTAATTGAGCACAGAGGCAACGGGACGGTGATAGGAGATGATGGTGTCTTCTATTCCAATATGATGACTCCGATGTGGAGAAAGCCGATGGCTCAGATTCTTGCTGATTGGCAGATGGGCCAACCTGTAGGGGATAGACTTCAGCATTTGGTTACTCATACCCCACAAGGACAGACTCTATTCACTCATGAGGGGCTTTGGACGACTGATGAGAACGGTGAACAAAAGGTAGTTGGTAGCAAGGAAGAGTATGACTCTAAAATGGAGTACGATTCACGGCAATTCATACTTAATCGCATATTAGAAGGACAAAACGCATACAAGAAGCATTTAGAAGAACGTGCTAAACAGGTCTATCCTGATGGACCATTACCGGAAACTTGGGCGTGGCCTAGTCCTGAGAAACCGTATACTGGCAGAGATGCAAAACTGAGGGAATGGTTAGAGAACGAGAACACCACAGATGATGACAAGAAGAAGTTATTCGATTTGATGACAAAGTATTCAAACACAGGAGCAGAGTTTGAAGGTAGGGAAACACGCGATGGTCAAGATTTTGTAGGAAGGTTAGATAGGAGAGACTTAGGTTTAGGTAAATACGTACCTGGCTATTCAAACTTATCAATCAAGCAATTGCAAGAGAAAGCGAAACAACTCTTCAGCGGTAAGGATTTCTTGGTTTCGCCAGGGGAGACCGTGTCCGGTGACACCTTCCTCAAGCCCATAATGAACCCACAAGCAGAAGTTATGGGGTTCAACGATTGGAAACTAGGGGAATTGATAGAGCACGATGAGTTGAAATTGAAGAGTTATTCTTTGCCTGGATTGATAGATAAATATGAGGAAAGGACTGGACATCTTCTTGACCCGAACGGAAAATTCAATCAAGAAGACATTTTGAGACTCATATACGCAGATAAGGAATACAGAGACTTCGGTAATGAGACATGGCCTTCGTGGTGGACTCCCCAGCATAACGAGGCTATGCATAAAGACAAGTTCGTTCATGGTAAGAGCGCTTTCGCTGATGAGAGTGATGTCCCTCATCGCTGTCAGCACCCTTCTTGTGGTGCAGGCACCGAAGACGGGGAACCGAAACTAGCCACGTACTCTCCTAACAATATAGGAGGCAAGTATAACTCATACGGTTATTTCTGCGATGACCACCACCAAGAAGAAATGCACATGATGCATAACAAAACACAGAATCTACTTGGTGGTAGGAAAGTGTTTGGAGGACAAAGGATGTTAGAAGAAATACTACGTTCCACTAATTTAGACACTGAAGAGTTGGAAGAGGCCTTCAGAGGAGAGGAGATGGACCCCGACAGGTCTACTTTCCAAGGGGTCAGCCAAATGGCAAGATTGGGTTTGATGTTCTTAGGATTCCATAAGATAAAGGGAACGAATGGGAACTCTGACCACTTCATGCCCTTCTTTGAAGGGCCGAATGGTAGGATTGGCACTGCCGCTGATTTCGGACTAGGGCACGAGACTTTCAGAGAAGGTAGGCAGGGCATAAGAGGAGAATCCTTGACTGAAGGAGATTTTTGGCAACCTAAGGCACATCATAACGATAGAGACAATAGAGGTGAATCATTCTTTGATGGGCATGGATGGGATTATCACGGGACGGCGAACTCGTTACCTCTCATTAGACTCAGTGGCATCAACGAGAAAATAACATCTCAAATTGACGACGACGCATACCGGAACCAGTGGAACACACCATCACAAAAAGCAGTATGCCCCCAATGTTTGACTTTGGCACCTAAAATGGTACCAGACGAAAACTCTGATGAGGCACGTAGATTCTTTGATGAGCAAGGAAGATTCCCCAGCATTAGACCCGACTGCCCAAACTGTGGTCACGAATACGGATATTTTGAGGAGAACAAAAAGGGCAAATTAAGGTACATCAACCAAACCCCGAGAGCAGACCACGTACCTCTGAGAGGACTGCTATTCAACAGTAACCACGTTGGTGAAATCATGCCGACTGACCACCAAACAGAAAAGATGGCTAGGGATAGATTGATTGAGAGAATGGAAGCAGTCGAGAGAGGAGAACAAGACCCCTATGTAGCAGGTCAAGACGAGGCTCTCTCAAGATGGTACAAGTTCTCGGGAAGACCTATGCAATTGAAACAGGGAGACCCTCGACCCGAAACTGCCACTGCAGTTAACCCCAAACTAGTGATTGACGCTCTTCAGCAACTACTAGTCAGGAGAGATGACTTGGGTGTGATAGAGACAGACAAGGATGGCAAGCCGAAATACACCGCGTCGCACAGAAATCTCATTGAGAAAGCGAGAACTATACTAAACCCGAAATATAGGCTCCCTGTGTTACATTCCGGTTTTGGTTCTCGAATCGGTCATCAATCCAATCCGATGAAAGACGCTTTCAGAGGCATTCACACTATATCTGCAGCCAACAAGGTAGTGAAAGAAATAAACGAAGTACTGCAGAAGACTCGCAGTAATGCACAGAAGAGGGCTAGCAGTATAGACAACGCATACATTAGACTGTCTAAAGGGAAGATTACTATGGATAGAGAAGTAGGCAATATACGTGAGATGGGTGATAGTGGTTTGACACATTACGTTCTATCGAGTAAAGCCCGAACTGTACTTAGAGCGGCAAGGAAGATGGTAGAGAAGAGTAAATTACCACCCGAGTTCGCTACAGGAGACGATAAAGAAACTAGAGACCTAAGAGACGCTCATTTGATAGTGAGCACAGAGGAGTCTTTGGACAAAATCAAGAGAGATGCCGACCGACACCGAGACATTGGTCGTCTAATGTTGTATTCTGACACTAGGTCTAATTTTACAGAAGACCCTTCTCTCAGCGCGGTCACCACCTCAAATTCAGACTATGCTCGAGGTTTCCTAACTGCGGCTAATACTGGTATTAGGGCGACACCCATACCCATGCACGATGATATAGACGCTGATACTAGAAAGGAATACAACTTGAACGGACAGTTGACACACGGCATAAGACCAAACTCCTATCACGATATCATGGGGAAACACGAAGATAGTGCTAGAGAGGAGTTTGACAAGTGGTCTAGAGACTACTTCTATCACGGTGCTGCTAACAAAGCAGTCAAGTCAGGAGATGAAGACGTAGTTGCCTCATTCAACTCAATAGTTCCAGTGCCTGTACAAAACGCCCCAGGCAGTGCTAACCCCGCTGTCAAATCACTAGGTTCCTATCTAGAAGGGGAAGAGGTAGACCCAGCAGCGCCTCTAGTTGAGGATTCTTGATATTATTATTCTATTCAGTAACAATAATTACTATAATTTATTATTGAAGAAAAGGGTAAGAAAATCAAGAACACGGTCAGTCCGAGAGCAGTAGGTATATGTGCTATGTCCAAGTCCCAAAGCCAGGAAGATAGTATGACTATGAGCGGAATGCCTCCAATATCACCTTCAGATACAAATGCGGACGAGATACGAGTTTTGGGTCTAATCACCTTCGTTTCTATACTGGTAGGAGCGGCTATTGGTGTATTCGATGCAGGTCTTTGGCTAAAGCAAGACGGAGATGTGAGGACTAACTCCTTCACCTACGCAATGGCTGCTTTTACCCTGCAAGGGATGTCCTTCGTTCTGTACAAATTACTAATGCAACAGTCCTTGGACCATAGAGCCTCCTTTGCTAGGATGGACAGGGAGAGAGCGCGCAAGATGCAAGGTATGCAGCAAGCAATGGCTAACAAACAGATGGAAGTCGAGATGAGATTGCAGGAGGCTCAATTCATGAGACAGTTGCAGATGTTAGAATACCAAAAAGAAAATGAGATGCTCCATAACGACGCAGACCTACTCCTAGCGACAGACCCCGATAATTCACCTCCTTCCCATAGAGCCGACAAAGGTAATAGTATGGATTTAGGAGGAACGTCCGCTGTCAGTCAGAATAATAAGCACTCAGTGCGTGACAAGGGCGGTAAGTTCGCCAAGAAGGGTTGATTATGGGATGGCTATTTCACACTCCGAGCGATGATGCGACTGAAGCGACATTGAAAGCATTGCATTGGCAGAACACTCTAGATAACTACTATGAGCGTGGTTGGGGTTGGGTTCGTACTCTACTTTTCACCACTAGTGCAGTATTCATCACTTCTTGGGTTGAAATGGGGCTCGATATTAGTCTTTGGGACATGACCGTAGATTGGTTTGTCGATTGGGCTCAAGCCAAAATAGACTCAATAAGTGGGTGATGATGTGAATGGTAGGCGTTACAGGCTCAATACTTATGGGAGCAGTTGTATATGGCAAGGAGTTGTACAATTTTCTCAAACCACGAAGAGTCGGGATATATGGCCCGACCATGGTAGGGAAGACCACTTTAGACAGGTTCATGACCACTCCAGGCGAGATGGAAGACATAGAGGAGAGGACGAATCACGACCCTCGTCTATTGGGAGGAGGTCACGTTCTACCGAAAGCCACACGAAAAAGAGTACGCTGGCATGGAGAGAAGAGGATAGTTCACTCCGCCGATGTAGGGGGACAACAACGCTTTTGGAACCTATGGATAGAAGACATGGTAGAAAGGCAAGTAGAAATTGTAGTTTTTATGGTGGACCACCGAGGGAAAACTGGAGGCAACGCAGATATCATCGACGCAGTGGGAGGTTTGGAGTTTCTCGTCGATTCCTTAATCGCTCGAGAATGGAAATATCGAAGTCTCAAAACATGGTGGAAAGGCAGAAAATACGCTCCCTCTCAAATATGGGTGGTAGCAAACAAAGCCGACGTGTGGTGGGACGAGAAGGCGAACATACTTTGGCAGTCAAAAAGATTGCGAGAACACCCGATATTCGACCCTTATCGCCCTTCCATGGTGAAACTCCAAAAAGCAGGCATTCCCTGCAGAGTATCGATGATGGCCACGCAGATAGGTTGGAACGTCGAGCAAAGCATGCTAGAAATGCTCAGTTGGTGAAATTAGAATGATGAACAGATTTAACCCTTTAATGAATAACAATCAGCAACCATTGGCTAGCCAAACAAGCCAAGAGATGCGTCGAGTAGCCGCTAACTCGCAAGTACCGTTAGCGCAATTGCAAAGTCTCGCGCAAGCACAGACATACATGCAAGACGCTGCTTTGCAACGAAGCATAGAGATACCAAAGGTCAATTTCTACCCCTCTAACCATCCCAACCCCAAGAAGGCTAGAAGGCAGGATATTAGGCAAGCGTACAAATTACTCACTCCTACAAAGAGGAGCATACTCGACCCTCGAAGGTATTGGTTTGGTGGCAAGTACCAGTTTGTCGGTGACGCCACTCGATGCTGTATCGAAGGTTGTGACGTTGACGAACTCATCCAAGCGGCAGGGAACGTGTATGAGATGATTAAAGATGAAGATACTGGGAAAAGCCTGTGGGAATTGTACTTCAAAGACCCAATCACTGGACAACCTGTAGCATTCCAAGCAAGAGAGGGAGTGACTAGTGGTCGTAAATTGAGAGCGACTTATTGCCCTGAGCATTTACATCTGTATCACCTACTACTGAAGTGGGAGAGAGCAGAACAAGAAGAGGAAGGAGCAAGCACATCCTCCCTCAAGACTCGTCTCAACAAAGGAGTGTCTATGGTGACAGTACCAGTGACCGGTTTAGTGTCTAGAGATAACACTCCTCCTCAATTGGCTCATTATGAACCATTCTTCGATATGCTGAGAAAGGACAACATACCAGTGGTTCGTCTCAAAAACGCTATGGGAGAGAACGAGCAGACTATTGTAGTGTTCGATATGAGACAATTTCAAGGAGGTGGTAACGCCCGCATGATAACTGACGCCAATATCAGTGCTCCGCCAGTAAATATGGACTTACCAACTCCAGCGACAACCATGGGTCTCACGGAACTGTTAAGCCAAACGGCTCCCCCGCCTTTACAGGCAGAGAGTGAGGAGTTGACTCAATGACATTCGGTTTTGGTGGTAATCAACAACCCTCAGCAAGCGCGCTATCACTCGGTTTACCTAACAATCAACAGTCTTTGCCTATGCAAAACGGCTTCGCTTCCGGCTGGGGTCAACAGGCTCCGCCTGGATACAACCCCTATGAGCAGATGGGAGCGGGCATGATAGGAGCAATGGGAATGAACCCCGCTGCCGAGTTAGCACCACCTAGTGATTTGGAAGTCATGGCAGCACTGATTCAGACAAGCGTACCTGTAGATAGGTGGCTGGCAGGGCCTAATATGGAAGCCTTGGTCTCTCTACTTTACAAAGTAAGTGCTCTAGCGACGGTAGACGTCTTGAAGAATGTGAGAATTGCAGAAACCGAAGACGGCAATCTATCATTTGATTTCAGTAATTTTGAGAACGCTCCCACTGCTGACAGTGTGACAATGGAGTCTAATAATCTCAAGAATGCAGCGACCATGACTAGAGACCAAGCAATGCAACAACAGCAAGCAATTCTGAACACAGTTCAACAGAACCTAATGAGTGGTGCATTGAATGCGGCTATGGCTAATCCAGGAATGATGGAGAGTGTCGGTACTGGTATGGGCAGTCTGTTTAGAGGCGCTCTTGGGATGAGGACGTGATAATATGGTAATGGGACCAGTTAATGATGTAGTGTTCGGCTTGCACGATTTGACCATGGTGAAAAAATCATCATTGGTAGACATGATAATGGTTCAAGTAATCAGTCTTGCTTTAGGTGCTTTTTTGTTGATAGCGTTCTCCGCTTATGACATGGACCAAAACGAGTTGATGTACTCAATGGCCTTCCTCTTCAGTTCCACTTTCCTCACTGGGATAGTCTACCGTAGACTCGGAGACACTGGCTGACCACTTACCTAGTGGGCACTCGCTGTTTGTCAGTTTAGTTTTGTAGTGTAAGAAACAACCACATAAATTGCATTTTTTGCCTTTTTTGTGCTCACAAGTATCACAGATAGACATCCTTCTTTTCTTCTCTTCTTTGTCCACATGTTTCATCGACAATACGTCTTTCACTGCTTGATTAATGTCATTCATGGACTCTCTAGTCATTGGCACACCCAACACTTTTCTCGCTCGCTTCAAACGAAAGGGCTTAGAGCGCCCACCCCACCTCATGATACGTGAGCGGGCGCGTTACTCGTCAATCTTGTGCTTTCTGTCAGCACGGCGATAGAGATTCTTTAGAGGAGGGTTTATTGTCAGGAAGTATCATTCCAAAGCAGTTAGACAAGGATTTAGGATGGAGAGAAGGCACCACTGACAGGCATTTCCGTAATCACATGGGAGAGTATCACATGGGCTCTAATAGTGAGTGCGTTGTCTGTACTCATCCAGAGAGGGCAGAAGTAGAAGAGGCCTATTTCTCAGGCGGCATGACTACTGAAGCGATAGCAGATATCGTTCAATGTAGTGAGTCTACTGTGTATCATCACTTGAAGCATCATCTCAAACCACTAGTGCAAAAGAGTGCAGCCAATATCATTTCAATAAAAGCAGGAAAAGAAATAGACATGATGCGTAACAATCTAGAGAGGTTAAATGGTGAACTAGATGTGTTTCTTGACGACGCTGATAGAAATGACCCTGCATACGTCAAGAATATAGTCAGTCTGCACAAAGAAGTTAGAGACACTCTAACTACCATGGTTAGGTTTCAGTCAGAGACCATGGGAGTCAATAACCAAAATATCCAGGCCGACACAGTCAACATCCTCAAAGTCGAACTCGCTAAAGAATCTCCTGAAGTGTGGGCCCGTATCCGTTCTAGGTTGCTAGAAGAAGAGGAGGAAGTAGTAGATGTCGAATGACAGGGCTTCTTCTCCCAAGTTTTGGCCAGTACCAGTACACAAACTAATGTGTAAGGATGTGCGTCTTTCGGGCATGTTGTCAGAAGACCGCCCTATTCACAGAAAAGAGATGAGGGTGTTCTTGTCTCTATTACATGAGTTAGTAGATAGGTGGTATGCTGCCGTAGGACCGATGAACAACGAGATATCGGCATTGAGGGGCTACCACATAGAACTCATACATGATTTAGAAGATTGCTTCAATAAACTCATAGAAGACGATACAGAGGATGTACTTGAAAACAGACACCACTTCGCAATGGTATTCGATGCGGTGGGCGACATGTTACTTTCCTTCTCTAGTGTTTTTGCAGGACCAAACGAACTCATTACATTTTACTCTAGAGTTTTGAGTCGTCTAGAGAAGACGGTGACAATCATACCGGAGGGTAAGCATGGCTGGTAAGGATTTGAAAAAAGCCGGTGAAGGCAACAGGGGTAGTTCTTCAGGTATGAGATTCAACCCTCGTGAGGGTCCTGAGTTCATGGAGGAAGACCGCAATCTAGGCAGGGATGATGCGGAGAGCAGGCAGCAACTCGATGAGAAGAAAAGGAAGGAGAAAGAAGACCGCCACAAAAAATTGGCTGGTTTGCAACACGTCTCTATCAAAGTAAAGAACAAGAAGAGACCTGAAGGTGATGACCAAAGAAACGACGAGAGATTGTCAGAAATGACAGGGCCTGCAAGTAGCACAGGCTATCCTCTAGATGTAGCAAGTGGTGCTAAGACAGGTAGCGGGTCTGCGATGGGCGGTCCCAACATCATGACTGGCCATCCTATCGATGTGAACTTTGATTCCATACTCAAGAAAAAGAAGAAGAAGACGGAAAGCAAGAAGCGCAAGAAGTCAGACGACATCAAGTCAATCAAGACTCGACAAAGGGGCAAGGAAACTAGGAGAAGAAGAGCGAAGATGGGAGACACTGCTCTCAGCCGTACTTACAAAGGAGGAGGAGTTAGAGGATTCCGTGACACTGAAGGATATACAGAGACCCGTGCCACTATCGCTCAAAGGACCCAAGGTGGCGGGAAGAACGTAGTTCGTAGAGGGCACGGAGGCAGAGGTAAAGGATGGAGGCACTCGACTAGTGGTAAAGGCACTAAGAGAGAGGCCACTCCTGACCCAAGAAAAGTGCAAGCCAATGTTGAAACCAGTCAAATGGCTAGAGAAATTCCCACACATACCAGTGGTTATCAATTGCCTTCCGCACAAGCATACGAGAACGTGATGAGACCTACTCCGAAAGGGCCTAGGATAGACCACCCTCAGCAAACTGCCAGCGATTTAACACCTGCTACCGGTAGGCAAGTGAATCGCCCTGGAGTAGCGAGGTCTCTTGGTGGGCAAGAGATATCGGGGGCATCAGGAGGGCCAACTGATGGAATGACAGGTTTCCAAGCAGCCTCTGTTTTGACATCGTTTGAGAGACTGTTAGAGTTTGAAGGCATTATATCGAAAGCGAAGATTAGCGGAGCCGACATTACAGAGTTCAGATTCCTAATTCGAGAATTGAAGAGACTGCTACGTTCAGGAGCGTTGAGAAAGTCAGGCTTGGAAGATGCTGAACATGACGATGAGAGACCAACACCCAACTCCCATCGACAGACGACAAGCCACCCTACCGGAGCCACAGAGGTAGACCCCGATGATGACCCCCGATACTGGGGAGCACACCCGATGGGTCTTTTGTTGCCTCGGAGGGGACACATGTGATAGGCGTATCAATACTCAAAGGAGGTGGCGTCCTTCTACAAGGAGACCACGCAAGAGAAGCCGGTGGCATGCACCGTGCTCTCTCACCAGGAGAGATGGCTCAGTTCTTCCCTAATGGTGAGAACCCATTTCATATCAACCCAAGAACGCTAAAGAGGTACGATGAAGACCCTAACTACGATGCTAGGGACGTTCTCAAAGCAATTGTAGAAGACAGTGCATATGCCTTAGAAAAGGCTGGGCACCCCGCAGCGCAAAATCGTACAGAACTACGCAGAATGTTAAGAGAGATGATAAATAAGTCCTTGCAGTTATTCAATAGCAGGCAGACAAACGACGCGAACAAGTATCCTGAGAAGGCATACTTAGACGTCAATAACGAGATGTCATTACATCCGGAGTTTCAAGGCCATGCTTATGCTCCTAGATTTCAAGAGAAAATCAACAAACTCAAGCCTGAGCAGATAAGAATCCGCAATAAGAAGAACCAACTTATCATGTACAATGCTAGTCAAGAAGACCACGCACAACACGGTCACATGTCAGAGAGTGGTTTCTTTGGTGCTTTACCTCTCTTCCTAAAGATGTTTACTGAGCAATATGGAGTAGAGCCAATGCACACCCTAGCGGGAGGTAATTACATCAAGCCGGAGAGTATGTTAGTTCATACTGACCCCACAACAGGCAAGAGGTCTAATGCTTGGAAGTATCACTATTCTAATCAGAACGTATTCGATGATGCTGACAGGGGCACACGACACGCTAGAGCAGATGGGGAGCCACACCACCTAAGAAGTGTCATGGGTAGTTTGCACCCTGCGTGGTTCCAACCCTCACATGAGACTGATTATGCCAGTGCCAAAACAAGACTGAATTATGCTCGTATCGTACTTACTAGAAATAATACGGGCTCAGAAGCCAGTGATGCAGACATTCTCAATTTCGCTCGGTCGAATCTAATGCAGACTATTCATGACTCGGCTCTAGGTAGACGGTCTACTCGTAGTAATACGAGAAGTAAGAAACTTGTAGATGACATGAGAGAGGTGATAGGGTTGAATCGCCGCGGTTCCGGAGTTCTCAACAGTACTGAGCAACAGAAATTGGAAGACTATGTTAGAGTCAATGCCTCCAACATTCCTGTAGGTAGATATCTAGGGCAAGGAGGGGTAGGAGCGAAATCTCATCACAACGCGAAAAGCACACTACAAGAAGCGCTTATGCTCACTATGATGATTTCAGGCAATCCAAAATACGAGAGAATGCTACAGAGAAAAAGAGGAGCCGATGATGGTTTTGCTATAGGTAAGTTGTTGCAACAGAAATTCATGCAGTCCCACGCTCATGACACCGACTATGTAGACGCGAGTCAATTCCAGTTCTTCGAGCCTGGAGATGTACCAAAACCAGTAGTCTCCTTAGACCCTAGCGGTACTCTTGACGATGGTCGTGCGATGCGTTCTCCGAGAGTCGAAACAGGAGAGTTCGCCATATCCGACCCTCCCTCAGGCCCAGGGCAAAGAGTCACAGGTAACTTGGCATACACACAAGCGCTACCCTCTCAATTACCACCTAGAGACCCAACCTTTGACCCTGGATTCAAGACATCATCTGACACATTGACAGATTTGATGGAACATCTGCAATCAGCAGATGCTAGGATGGACTCACTAATCATCAAGTCCCTGCCTTCACGTAGAAGGTTCTCTTTAGATGACGACAGAGATTGTCATATTCTATGCAAATCTTTCTCGTTAGAAACTAGGGACCTACACCTAATAGACCAAAGTCTAGGTGACTGGACGCTTATAGCGGAACGCTTGAAAGTGGAACCTCGTGTGGTGAAAGCGGTCAAGGTGGCCTTGAGGTGGTAATATAGGTTTCTTGCACGACTGGGATGACTTGATTAACAAGAGAAAACTTCGAGTCAGTGGTCTTGACCCTAACAACCCACCTACTCTACACAGCAGACCTAGGATTGACCCAAGAGGTGCCTTTAGTAGATTGGCCGGTGGTGGGGTAAGACCAGTTGGGCAATTCGGCCCTGACCAATCATTCGAGTACCCTCATGACATCCATGTAGGAGACCCGAGCAAAAACCCTGGCTTTTTTCAACGAGCGAAAGACTACTCAAGAATGGCAGAAATGTGGAGTGACCAGCAAAATAGCCTACGGCGGTTGGTAGCACAGAACCCCAACGCGAAACTACCTCCAGGGTTTGGAGGAAAACAGAACCCTGGGCTTGCTCGAGATTATCTCCACGATGCTGGCCAAAGTGAGGGTTTGAAAGGCAGGAGGAAGGCTGAGCAATACATTCTCTACACCAATGACGGGGCTCAAATGTTAGGAGACGTAGGTGAGAAAGGTCCGTTCCTCAACAGACTTGGAAACTTCATGAATCATGTTCTTTCTTTTATTCCAGGTTTGCGAGACCCCCAATACAGAAATCAACTCCAAAGAATGCAACGTATGCAGAAAGATGCTATCAAGACTCTAGATTATCATACCCGCGGTAAGATATTGAATCCCAATCGTCAGATGTCAGACGCAGATAAGAGAGTAGTGAATGACTTCCTCAGTACCTTCTATGTCACAGAGGGTTTGGATGTCAATGCGGCTAAGCGTGCTGCTGCCATGATGACACAAATGCAGAGCGACGACCCTGGAGCGGTCGATAAGCACATGAATGACGCCATCGCGGATGGAGAAACAGACGCCAAAGAAATACTCAACTACGTTAGAAACCAAATGGGAGTGAAGGATGATATCGGTGAGGTTGATTTCGGAGATGCGGAAACTGAAGAAGAAGACGTGCCTGAGGGTTCAAAGTTGTCTTACATACTACCTGAAGTAGGGCATACTAAAGGGAAGCCATACAAGATGGAAGATTGCGAGTTTGCTCAGCAGTTCTTAGGGGGTGAGCATCTACAGGGTGCAACAAAGGGAGGTAAGATGGTCAACCTACAACCAAGCCACTACAAGGTGTTACGAAATGCTTTGGAGGCTGCTAAGAGAGACCTGCACGGAAATGCGAACTCTCACATGGAAGGGAAACTACCTGCTAATCCGGACCAAAGCCCGTTCGATTTCATACTCAATAATCCTGCATTCAACACAACATTGAACGACGCATCTGCGGCTGCAAGAAACCGTATCCAAAGTGCTTTTGAGAATCTTTCAAGCAAAGGACAAAACGAGCGTATCGCTCCTATGGTTGGTTACCTGTTAGGCAATTCCGAGCACATTCAGCAAGTCGCTCAAGAGAGGGGTATGGACCATTACGACCCTGCTCAACCACATACTTATTTCACTCCCGAGCCTGCTGAACAAACTAATCCTGCACAAAACATAGATTTGACTGGTTCAAACGAGGTTCAACTTTCAGAGCATGAACCCATGGACTTAGCATGGAGTATACTCAAGGGGGCGTAATTTTGCCTACTCCTACAATCTCCACGGAAGTAATAGAAGAGATAGATTGGGAGATGGCCAAGAAGGATTTCAAGTTCTTCTTCGAGGAGATTCTTGGTTGGCAGTTAGCAGACCATCACAGGAAGTGGTATGAGAACTTAGCCACTCATAACAGGTATTGCGTGAAAGCGTCGCGTGACCATGGTAAGTCTACACTCTTTCTAGGGTACTTGTTGTGGAAGGTCATATTCACTCCTAAACTTGACACGATGATATTCAGCCATAGCCTAGACCAATCCATACGGCACATGAGAAACCTCAACGACCTCATAGACTCAAGCCCCATGCTGGCCAAGATGAAAGACAAAGACGCTTGGTCTAAGACATTCTTCGGGTTCACCAACGGTTCTCGAATTAACGCCAAGTCTGTAGGTGGCGGTGTGCGTGGTGCTCACCCTGATTTGGTTCTACTTGACGACATACTGTGGGGCACCACAGATACAGAACTTCAGCGTGTAGCCTCTTGGTTCTATGAGGTTCTACTACCAACCATACACCACACATCTCAATTATGCATAGTAGGCACTCCGTTCACACCGACTGATTTGTATACTGAGTTAGAGGCAAGAGACGGTTATCTCGTAGAGACTTACCCAGCGATAAAAGAAGATGGCACTCCCCTTTGGCCATGGAGGTGGTCTTTGGAAGCACTAGATTCTAGAAGGCAGGACATGCCCGCAGTCGCCTTTACTCGTGAGTACCTGTGTGAGCCAATGGACGATATGTCCAGTCTTTTCCCTTCCGCTATAGTCAATGCCTGCAAAGACCCATATCTCCACCTCATGGACAGGAGAGACCCTGATGACGACAGTCAGTATTTCATTGGCTGGGACCCTGCAATATCCTCTGACCGTTCAGCAGACTACACTGTAATGATGGTACTGAGAAGGCCCCCTGAAGACACTAACCTGCTCGAAGTGGTCCATGTAGTCCGACGCAAGGGTATGGATTTCAGAACTCAAATCATAGAGATTCAACGTCTAAACAACAAGTTTCGCCCTGAAGTGATAGAGTTAGAGGCTAACCACTTCCAACGTGTGTTTGCCACGGAACTGAGAGCAGACACAGATTTGCCGATAAAGACCTTCATCAGCACAAAGCAAAGAAGGGAGAGTTTACTGATGGGTTTGGTTCTTCGATTCGAGAGAGAGCAAGTTCGCCTACCTTGGGCTGACGAGAGAGCCCGCGAAGTCATAAGCCAGTTAGAGCACGAGTTAATCATGTTCGGTATGAGCAAGACTGGTAAACTAGACAGTATCGCTAGGCACGACGACTTGGCTATCGCTCTTGCTTTGGGTAACTGGGCTACTACAGAGTTCCGTGAAAGAATCATAGACTTGGACTCATTGATGGCGGGGTTGATAGATTGACTTGGAGCAGCACACTCATCGGTGATGATTTTGACGCGGACACTGACGAGGCGGATGCTGACAAGGCTTGGGTCATCAAGCAACTCATGCAACACCCTGTACTGAAGAATAGTGTAGGGGTAGTAGCATTTGGAGAGAATCCTAAATCACCTACAGGTGGAGGTGGTGAATTATCTCCTGGCTCATCTGCTGCTTCCGAGGAAGAAACTCCTGAGGAGAAGGAAAAGAAGAAGAAACTCATGGAAGAAATGACTCAAGAGAATATGAAACTAGCGTCAGATGTGAATTGGTTCGAGGACTCTTTCGGTAAATCAGCATCTGCTCTTGTTAAAGATTTAAGATTGAAAAGAAGAGTTCATAAGCAGTATAGGGATGATATAGACTACGCCATACAGGCTATACGAATGGCAAAAAGCAACGAAGTACAAAGAGGTCTATCTAGTATAACATGGAGCGACGACTATCTAAGTGCTATCAAGGGCATGAACCTAAACGACAAAGACCTCAAGGCCTTAATCAAGCATGGTGAGAAGAGACAAATCTCGCTTGTTCAAGCGTGTAATCAATGGCAAGACGCTAATGATGTGCTCACTAAATTATCTCAGATAGACGGAGAGTTCAATGATGAACAACTCTCTCTTTGGGCAGACGCTACTAAGATGAAAAAAGACGCAAGGCAGATGTGGAGACACTCTCTACATCGCTCCTCTAAACTGAATAAGGCGGAAAAAGACTCTCTTCTGTCAGCAAGTAAATTGTTAGATTATCATGGACCCATGGATAGTAGGACAATGTTGACACACATGACAGAGAATGATGGCAGGAGTGCTGGGCTCCCATCAGTGCAACAACTTGGTGCTTTACTGAAGACATACGGGCCTGACTATGATATATTCAAACACGCAGGAGTATGGGAAAAACAAAGCGTTCAGTCTCCATTAATGGTCAAAGACCCTTGGGCTTACGCTGCAGGATTTCTAGACGCTGATGGTTATATCACAATCAGTAAGAAGGGAGAACCACGCGCAGGATTTGTAGCAACAGGAGATAGAGGTAAGGTTCATTGCGAGAATCTCTATGAGATGATAGGGGCTGGTGTGCTGTCCCTCGACCTCAAAGTACACAAGAGTAGCAAGAGAAGCCAACACAGATTGCAATTCTATAGCAAAGATGACATTACTCAATTACTCAAAGGGACTTACCCTCACCTCAGACTCAAGAAAAACCAAGCACGTCACGTGATGGAACTCTTGTCTCACCGAGGAAAAGATGGTGATTTGATAAGTAAAAGAAGAGATGAATTGTATAGATTAGTGAAATGGGAAAATTGGAAAGATGTCAAAGCAGAAGAACTCCTCAACGAGTGGAACGTTGATGAACAGGAGGTCCTCTCATGGGATTCAGCGGACCCCGACGCGATAGGGTCTGAGGTGATTTGATGGCAGAAGATGATGGCCCTGTAGCCCGATTTATCGAGAGACTGACCAGCCCTTTCCGTAGAAAGAGCACTCCTGAGCCAATAATGCCACTTTGGAAGGCTGGTATACAAGAACCAGTTCTAGTGCAAGGTGTCAGTATACCCGCATTGTATGCAACTGTGCAAGAGAGCATTATACTCCGAACCACTATCAACACATTAACACAAGAGATATTCAGAAGGGGTCATTACTGGAAGAAGAAGTTCCATTTCAAATGTGTCGACTGTGAGGAAGAATACCAACACGAAGTCAAAGAGTGCAAGTTATGTGGTAGCAGTAATCTCAGAACTCCTCAAGTAGACCAAATCATGTACCCTCGTTGGTTTATCAAACAACGCAATGGGATGGACCAGTCTTTCACTGACGTGATGAGGGAAATAGAGTTCGACCTAAACATAGTCGACGACGCCTTCATAGTTATGTTGAAAGAATACTACATCAATCCAGACAACAACCAAATCCAATTCTTTAGAGTTAAGGAGATGGTACGAGGTGACCCCACTTTCATGCGTATAGTCGCTGACAAGAGAGGAGTCAGAGGTGGAAGATATCTAGTGTGCCCCGTGCATAGAGATAAGACTCACCCATTCGGTGGTGAAGATAAGAACTGTGAAATCTGCAATTTAGAATTACAAGACGTACATTTCATCAACACCGCTGGTTCGGGTAAGACTCAATACTACATAGAGGGAGAAGTAGTCCATATCTCAAAGTTCCAACCATCCAAATTGTATGGTAGAAGTCCTGTGGCTACTATGTGGCGACAAGCCATGACTCTGTCTGCTATGGACAATTACATGTATCTAGCGTATCAGAAGAGGAGAATCCCTCGAGGTGTGTTGGCAATAACCACAGACAATATCCAATCCACAGCCTCCTTTTGGAAAGGCGCTGAGGAGAAGATGGAACGCGACCCTAATTACATACCTAAGGTAGGTATAGAGTCAGCCACTGGTAGAGGTCGGGTAGAGTTTGTTAGATTCATGGATTCACTAGATGAAATGCAGTACGGTGCGGTACGTGATGAATTGCGTATGCGAATCGCAGCCTTCTATGGTGTATCGAATATATTCATGATGGATAGTGGCAAGGGAGGTGGCCTCAATAACGAAGGCATGCAAATCCTTGTCACTAACAGGGCTGTAGAGTTCGGACAGAAACTGTATGGTCGAGACATATTCCCGAGAATGTTCCAAGAGATGGGCGTCACTGACTGGGAGATGACGCTATATCCAAATGAGGAAGAGGATGATGTTACTCGTCTACGACGAGACGAGATGGAAGTCAACATTGCTCAAAGGATGGCGCAACTTGGATTCCAACCCCAACTCACCGAAGACGCAGGTCGCGACATACGTTTCCACTACAAACAGCCTGAGCCACAACAGCAAATGGGCGCGGCCCCACCTGGTGGTGCTCCTCCACAAGCACCCCAAGCAGGGGCTGCCCCACCTCCCCCACCAATGCCTCCTCCAGGCGCAATGCCTCCAGGCGCAATGCCTCCAGGTGGTGCTCCTGCTATGCCACCTCGTAGAGGTATGGCCCAAGGTCAACAACAGCAACCACAATCTACTGGTCAACCAATGATACCAGGTGCTGATAGAGCCATGAGAGCGCAGACAGTCTCGGGACAACCCCCGAGAGTTCGCTCAAGAGGCAATGAGATAATGACTATGGAAAAAGCAGCGGGGTTGGGTGAGAGTCAAGGATTACGAGATAAAGGGCCAGCCCCAGTCAGTTCTGAGACTCAAATGTCAGGTGCTCCCAAGAGTAAGAAGAATCAAAGAGGTAAGAAGAAAGGACCTCTTGAGCAAGCCTTAGATGCAGTTCAAGATGCACAAGAATCCGCATCAGACCCACTCAATAATAAGAACGACTCAAACCTCCCTGGATGAGAATGTTAAAGTGGAGATAGTGTGTCCCACCACACGATGTCGGACACGATAGTCAAGTTAGACCCCATGGTTCGGAAACTCGAAACGAGCATTTCTGAGTTCAAAACCGCCCTAGAAAGTAATGATTTAGTCGCTGCTCAGCAGTTTCTTAGGTCTATCGCACAAACCAGTGATTATCTAGCATCAGATGTTACCGCTATATACAAGTCCGAGGTAGACGGCAACAAAGCAGTAGGAGTAAATGATATATTCGCAGGCGGTGCTCCAGTCATGGAGTTCAAAGACCAAGGAGCCATCATCAAGGGAGACAGACCTCTCGGTTATATCGGACCTGATGGAATCTCTTCTAATTGGAAACCACAGCAAGGATTCGGTCAGAGGGTTGATTAATGTCAAACGACGTCACTGACCTAGTAGATGCTCTCATCACGAAGATGGAGCGCATGGATGGTGACATAGGTTCTCTCAAAGAACAGAATCTAGAACTACGCAAGATGGTATCCAGTCCCGACTACCTATTACAAAAGTCCGGCTTTGTAAAGTTCGGAACACCTGCTAGTGAAGATGTGTGGGGTGACCCACTCAGAGGTGACAGGAACGAAGTTATTGAGAAGGCTGCCATTGCCATAGACGGTGTAATGGTTGCTAATATGCCCGACTCAAATGCTGATTGGCATGAAATGGATTGGGACCAAATACACGCCATGGCTAACGAGGCAGCCATGACAGAAGGGAGGCCTGTTGACCAATGAAGCCAATGAAAGTAGATGTAGGGGAGTACGCTCCTGACGTAGATGAATTGATAGAGAAAGCAAATAACATGGATGAGATGTTAACTAAGATTGCTTCTCTTAGAGATGATTCTCAACTGAGGAACATAACAGGTGTCGAAGAGGCGCAGATGACTCATTATTGGACTAATCAATATCAGCCCGAAGAAGATATCGAGACCGTTCAAAGAGACAATCCTTCCGTCGAGTCTGTCAATCTGATAGACGCTAATCCTCATCAAACTGGTTCATCTCTTGCTGCTCACGAGAATACAGCCGGCGGAATTATGAAAGAGGCTAAGCCTGATTTCTTTGACGCTGATGGTGACGGTAACAAGACTGAGTCGATGAAAGACGCTCTCAAAAATAAGAAGGGTAAGAAAATAGGTATCAAGAAGGGCAATATGGGTCAGAAAGACAAATATTGCATGAAGAACTTTGGTAAGAAATACTTCGAGTGTTCAGCAAAGGAGAAGGCACAGTGCGATAGAGTTCACGGAGGAGTCAAGAAAGCACCACCAATGCCTGGTGGACCCAAACCACCAATGGGTGGCGGTGGCGGTGGCGGAGACGATGCCGCAATGCTCGCTGCTCTGATGGGTGGCGGAGATGCACCACCACCTGACATGGGCGGTGGAATGGGTGGAGAAGTACCTAGTGACCCAGCAGGAATATCCGACATGCTCATGGAGTTAGGAAAGAAAGTCAAGGCTCTTGGTGGCGGCGGTGGAGATATGCCAGCGCCTGACATGCCTATGGGCGGAGACGCAGGCGCAGGAGGACCACCTGACCTCCCAGGAATGTGATGAGGTGGTGGTTGTGTGCGTGAATCCCCTCAAGACTACTTCCTAAACGCAAAGGCTAGATTTCAACTATCCTTAGATGAAGACGACGCAGCAGAACTGTATTTCGCTTGTCACAACTTAGTCAATCACGATTTGGATTTCGACTGGGATGATACCCTATCGAAGATGGAAGAGATTCTCAAAGAACAGGAAGTAGTTGTAGAGCCCAAAGTAAAGTACGGCCCTCCTAAGATACAAACGATTCCACCAATGGCGACTGATTCATTAAAAGAACCAACAGAGCCTACAGGTCCTCCGAGTAACATAGACCCTTTCAGACGAGGTAGTGGTGTCCCCACTAGTACTTTCAAACACCGAAGCAGGATACCTGACAACACACCTAGTGGTAAGTTCGGCGCTATGCAAGCGTGTATCGGCAACGGTCCAAACTCTCCATATAACAAGTTGCTAAAGGGTTACGCCGCAGCACTAAGAGCAGGTCGTTATCCACTGGCGGATGAGAAGAACACGGACGCGGTACGTGAATTACTAGCAGATAGGGCGAAAGGGAGTGACGACCCTACTTTACCTGACGAGTTCTCGTTACTCAATATGTTCATAGAGAACTCGAGAGCACCATTGCTGTATCAACATCTCAAAGACTACTACTTACCTAAATCTGAGTTCTTTGTAGGGAAAGGTGACAAGTATTTCGATGACCATTCAGAGGATGTCTTGAGAGTACCTAAACAGGTTTTGCCCTTCTCTCAGCGTAGTCTTCGTGGTAAAGGCGCTGCACAAGTTACGTTCGACGACCCTGACAAGGCAGAGGCTTACAAGGATTCTATAGGGCATCTCAATCCTGATTTGGTAGGACAACTTCCCAAAGAGATGAGGACTAGATTGTATGAGCGTAGATATCAGAAGTGGTCTAGAGAGTACGACCAACGATTCCCGAAGTCCGAGTACAACGAAGAACAAAAGAGAAAATTGTTCATTGACCACTGGGCTTTAGAGTTAGATGGTGTGAGAGAGGCAGATGTTTGGGACAACCTGTACGACCCAACGGGTAAGAGGTCCCTCGGCGGCTATCTCTCGATTGCAACACGCGAAGATTACGATACATTGAGGGATGTGAATAAGCAACACGGCAATCTCGCAATTGAGATGGGTTTGGAGGCTTTACCATTCGATGAGGCTGTCAGTGCAGCACAAGCATATTACCAGCACTGTGCTGAATATCACTTGAGAGATTTCGATTTACCGCCGGAGTCAGACGGTGAGAGAGGGACAAGGAAACTAAGGAAGTTAATGCCGGAACATGAGAATGGTTTCGATTACGAAAGCAAGTTGTACGTAGACGATGACAATAGAAATGAGGACGGCGTTCCTCAAACTCCACTCATCCATTTTGCTGATGATGACATCTTTTCAGATGGAGTGAAGGGGCAGGGGTTCTCTGGTGTAGAGTTAGGGCGTTTTATCAAACAGATGCGGATGGTCAACAAAGAGTCGGCGGCTAATTTCTTTACTGGTCCTGAGAACGTATCACATAATCACGTGCAACCAGTGATTCGTCACGCAGATGCTGAGATTTACAAGATGCTATTCCGTCGTATATTGAAAGAGTCACATAGAGTCCGTTTGCACAGTAAGGAAACATTCTCTACTGCGGAGAGTGGTCTTTACCAACCTTTCAAAGCACGATACGCCCAAAGATGGAATGATGATTTTGACATACCCGATTTGCCTATGGAGTCTATATCAGATGTTCAGAAAGCACTTGATGTCGCAGTTCAAGAAAAAGTCATAACACCCGCTCAACATAGAAAAGCGAGACATTTTGCTGATTTGGATTATGGTGGGCACAGTGCCGAACCGTTTACCTATTTGAGAAGGAGAGATTCTAACCACAAAGTTCTGAGTCCTTGGATAGATGCTTACGAGAGCATCCCTGTAGATGATGTAGACTCTAGCAATGGTGAGAAGTCATTGATGGCACGTATCAAAGAGGGCCTCAAGAAAATGCCATTGTTCCCTCATCACACTAGACATACCGCTAAAGGTGGTCTCGGCAAGGAGTCGCAAGACACCATAGCGATTAACGCTCAGAGATACCCACATGAGTATAGAGCCTTAGAGCCTGAAAACTTCGTCATATCAGATAGGCGAAGTATGAAGAAACCAGGCGATAAAGGATACAAGGAGTTCATACTAGGACTAGGAGAACTAGGTGAAGAGTTTGATACAGTAATGCAACGTGGTTTGGGAGTTGGTCAAATCAGAGGCAATTCCGAACTGCCTATACTTTCAGAGTTGTTAGATACTAATTTCCCTGAAGAGCAATTCACAGAGGCTCAACTCCAAAGCAGTGATGAGGCTACGTTCAACCCTAACGCAAAAGAGAGAAGGAAAGAAGATACCTTAGAGGTGGATGACCTTTTGAGAAATGCTCTCATCACTCATACTGGCAATCTTCTAGATGATGGGGAGATGCAAACGAACGGTCATGCTACAGACTTGCGTGGTTCCTTGAAAGCGTTGAGGCGTGTCAACTTAGGCGAAGATGAAGCAAAGGGTTCTCTTGGCTACATACCTGCAGACAAGGGAGTATTCGCTGAGAACTCTCTAATGACTCCTGATGAGTCAGCAGTGAGGATGTTGACCATACAAGATGTCATGCCAATCGATAGAATGGTAGAGGGTTTTCAATTCACAGGAGAAGGTGCTTCAAATGAAGCGAAGGCGTACAAGTTGTGGCGTGATAAGGCAGTGGCACGATTATTAGACAAGATGCCCAAAGGTAAAGAATCTCTTGATAATTTAGTTAGGCACGGTCAGACGAATGAAGGTATGGGGTTGCAGTCTTGGCTCATTGGTATGAGTAAGATGTTCTACTCAGGTAAGAGACCTTCTCGTAATACACACACCCATCACCCATCATTGACGGCCAACATGCGCCTCAATAACATGAGAGAAAACGGAGTTGACCAATTAGAGGACGGTTGTGGTATGGCTTCCGCTCAGTCTTCTAGGATAACTGGCTCCTATTCACACAACCGTATTGATAGGAAAGGGGCTGAGCAGGAAACGCAGATAGAGCGCACCTTCATGATGAAACTGAGAGCCAGTCTTTGGGGTATTGGAGGGACTCTACCCCTACACCACGATGGTGTGACAGTCCTTGAGGACCCCGAGCCGTTCTACGAAATGCTACAAAAAGCACTCAAAGATAAAACAGTGCCTGAAAATTATGCTAGGCATCCGTCGAAGTTCTTTGAGGAAGGTATGCTACACAACATATTCGCCTCTATGACCTCTGTGACAGGAAGGCGTCGCCCACGTGGCTCTGACACTTTAGGTTATGAGGAGCCTCAAAAAACGAAGGTGTTGCCTCATTGGAGAGAAGCCATACAATCTAGGCTGAACAACGTCCCCCAAAATTACTTCTACCCAGTAGTGGAGGTCAATGGCAAGCACTATCTCGAACTTGAACCACATGGTTCTGATACAGGGGAGAGGGCTATATTCACCCCTAGTAATCTACTACATCCTAATTCTACCAAGCGCGCTCCTACACTTCAGCGAATAGAGAGGGCTACTGGTAAGACACCAACACCGTTAAACGTAGCCTTGTTTTTGGGCAGTGGTGAATATGATGCACAAGTTGATGTTGAAGAAAAGCCACGTGAGAAAGGTTTGGATGGGAAGGAAGGATATGCGGGTCGTTATATGAGCCAACAGATGTTGGAAGTGCCTGAAAGATGTATCATTCAACAAGACGGTAAACCTGTCGCGTTAGGCCCTCACCCTGCTGAGTTTGCTGCTCAATGGGTAGACCACGTGATGCATTCACCTACACAGCCCGAATACCGAACACCTCAAGTCAATGAGGCTGCGGAAGAGTTGTCTGACAAAGCCCAGCATAGAGCACATCAAGAACTAGGCAATGAGTATGAGTCGGAAGATGAGCCTGACATCTACTACAGAGCAGGTATCAGTCCAGGCAAGGTCATGCAGATAGTCAAAGACGAGGTCAATTTGTTCCAAGCGTTACAGCATTCATGGCCTATTATGTTAGCCGATTATGCGTTGAGGGCGTCCGAAGCAGATGACAGTTACTCAAACTTATCTCTCAAAGATAAGATGTCTAAGTTCCAAGATGAGAATCTTCGTATCCACTCCGACTTACCAGTGTCTGGAGGTGCAGAGTTATCACGTAGGCGTGCTATGATGTACAGATTGTTAGAGTCCGGCTATCATCTCATGCAGGGGGATGACCAAGACCTGTTGGCAAGAGTGATGAGTAATGTCATACCGGCAGCGAGAGATTCAGGTGAGATTGAAGATTGGGTCTCAAAACTCTCTGATGCTGGGTTTGATTATGACCCAAAGACTAACAATCTCACATACAATGATTACCAATCTCAATCCAAGTATAGTAAATATGTGATATCTGATAGGCGGACCTTCAAGGACAACAGCGGTGATGGACAGATGTGGGAAGACCTAGATGAGAACATCAAGGAAGAGAGAAATTCGCACCCGTTGAGGCAAGTATCTGAGGAGTCATCATCTAGAGACGTGGACGGTCATGAGTTACTCAATTACTACCTAGACCCCGAGGTTGGTCACTCGGAGATGTTGGACATGCTCAAGAAGATGTACGGCCCAACCTACGTCGACGACCTCATAGAGAAACTAGAATTGTTGAGGGATAGACATTCAAAGATGGAGCATAAGGAACTAAACGCTACAGACCATCTAGAGAATCTCAAGAGGGTTAATCACCATGAGAAAGACTTGAATCCAGTAGGTTGGATGAAACCTGATGATACTGGTGCGGGTTACAAGGAAGGTAGTAGCAATACTGCTCGAAAGATAGCAGAGTATGGTAAAGGTGCTCAACTCAGTATTCTACTAAGGGACTACTTCAAAGCAAGGATGGGCAACTCAGTCAGTCAGAACGAGTTGTTTCATGAGTGGAGTGCATTGTTCAATGCCCCTAAAGGCTCTAGAAGTATAATGTCAATTATTGCTAAAGACTTAGCCACGGCTAAAAATAGAAGTGGTAGGTTAGCATTTCCCGAACATGCGAATACCTTGACAGGTTACGACGACTCTTTGCCTCTAGACAGGAAGTTCGAGATGCTGGCTGACTTCTTCCATTGCAGAGGAAGGTGGGATAACGTGCATGAAAAGATGGATATAACAAGAATCGAGCCAAGTGCCGTCTCAGTTGGTAGTAGGGGAGATTTGTCTCGGTCCAAACTACCATGCTCTATTTTCAACCAGCAGGTACAACAACACTTTGGTGTAGTGACAGAAAAACAACCACTGGGTTCTATGCCGTCAGGAGTGACTACTTTACCATCAGGCCCACCTATGTCAGCAACTCACTTCCATCCTGAGATAATGAATAGGATGACATCCTCAATGATAGATGCCACCCCTAATGGTTTGGACAACTTTGAAAGTGTACCAGCAGGTCAGCAAAACGTGAGTGGTAGTGGGGAAATACTTCGGTCTTTCGATGTGCTGACTGATTTAGACTTACTCTACAAAGACGATAAAGACGAGGGGAAGCCCATACCAGTCAAGGCAATGCATCGTATTTTCTCACTCGATGACCTAGATTGCTTCAAGGGTTTATCCGGAGATTGGGTGCTTTCTTCGTGGCCGAAAGGAGAGAGAGTCATGGTATCCAAGAAGGGTAGTAAGGTACAGGCTTACAACACACATAAGGAAAACGTACCCTTACCAAGCAAAGTTAGAGAGGGGGTAAGAGCCGCACACAAAGCAGGTTTCTTGGTTGATTGTATATGGGACGGAGAGGTGCTTCACATACTAGACATAGTAAAGGCAGGCGATGAAGACCTAGGCAACACTGAAACAAAAGACAGAGTCCGTCATCTCCGAGCCAACTTTTCAGCGACCGAGGAAGTGCTCATACCTGCACCTATCAATACGAAGAGGGTGGATACTGTGGGTTTGGAGAGGGCTCTCAAGGACCTCATGAAGGAGAAGGGAGTAAAGCAAGTCATGCTGAGAGATGCAGACTCTACTTACATGAAGGGTGAGACAAGACACCCCAAATGGCTACTGATGACCAAAGAGCATCAGTTGGATGTAATGGTGCTAGAGACAGGAGGTGCCTGTCTGTTAGGAGTAGGGCCGTTATTGGAAGACCAAGCCAAGCGTTTGGGCAACAGGGCTGTGAAATTCAAAGGAGAGCATTACATGGATGTAGGCTCATTAGTGAAAGAGGGTCTAGAGCCTGGTCAATGTATCACTGTTAAGACATCAAACGTCACAGCGAAAGGGCGTGACAATCTCAAAGTGTTCACCTTGCATGGTGCCAAGTATCTCAAGGAAGCAGAAGCCAGTTCTACAGACAGTCTTCAGACTCTGTCTATATTGAGTGGCGAGAAGAATCAAGATGTCCCTCACAATGTGAGGGTGAAAAAGGGCAGCGTGCATTTGGACTTCCCGTCAGGACATGTAGTGTACGACACTGAACCATACGGTCACTCATTTATCATCAAGGCAATAGACGCTCCTAATTCATACTTAGAGACTTTGGCTGAGTCACAGAGAGAGTATTGGGAACCTCTCGCTGCTGTGTTCCTAAGAGCAGAAGTAGAAACGAAGAAGGCTAAGAAGGCGAATGTCGTACCGGAGCCTCCAGCAAATCATGACAAGAAACCAAAGAAAGTGTTGAAGCCTGCAGAGAGATTACTCAAAGACCCTAAATTAGCCAAGCAACTAACGAGTGCGTTAGAGACTTTGGACAACATACTCAAAGAGAAGACCACTTTCACTGGCCCCAAAGGACTAGGTATAGACTACGCCACACCTGTCGAATCTCCCAGTGGGCCAACAGAGAACACTGAGGGGCACAATCTTCCTGACCATGACCCAAGTCATAGACAAAAGAAAGGTGGAGATTGCTGGTGTGGAGCAAAGATAGGAGAGGACTGTGGGCAAGGCATGGGACACAAAGCAGAAGACTGTCCAAGATTCTCAACATCTCGTAAAGAAAAAGACAATAAACACTTAAAACTTCCAGTTTCATCATAGGGATTTAAGTAGGATTAGAAAAAAATCGTGCGTTAATGCTTATGATGCAGGCTCCTATTGACGAACCTGTGTTATTGAAATCTAGGTCTTCTGAATTGGTCGTAGCAGGTTATGCGTCTGTTGAGATGGTTGACAAGCAAGGAGACCTAATCACAAAGAACGCATTGAAGGACGCTTTCGGCAAGTTCATGAAATCTCCAGGATTCAGAAACGTCCAACTAGCACATTCTAACATACAAGTAGGGGAGGTAATCCCTAACTACACTGATACTGGTGGCCGAGTATGGAAGTCGGAAGTCGATGACACGGGAATGTTCGTTGTCATCCAACTACGAAGTGACATAGAGAAGGCACGAGAAGTAGCAGCAGAGATTCGCAAGGGGAACCTAAAGTCGTTCTCCATCGGTGGGCAGGCTTTCGAGCGTGTCAACAAACATGATGGCACCCGAGGTGACTATCGTGAAATACGCCGCATGGAGTTGCACGAAGTGACCATTTGCGAAAAGGGCATCAATCCTGAAGCCCAATTTAGAATCCTAAAGGAGGATACAACAACAAACAAAGGTGAAAACATGAGTGACGAAAGTGAAACGATGAATGAGTTGCAGAATGTGTTGGAGAGGCTCTCTAAGAGACTCGACGATGCCGACCAAGCAGAGGCTGCTGTAAAGGCTGCCGAAGAGTCGGAGAAATCGGAAGACGCAGAGAAAGCAATGGACAAAAAAGACGACAAGAAAAAGGAAAAGGAGGAAGTCGAGACAAGCAAGGATGATAAGATGTACAAAGCATCTGACGACCTAGATGATGTTATCTCGACAGACTATCTTAACTGGCTAGAGACCACTGTTAAGTCCGCTGGGTACGACCCAGTGGCTGCAAGGTCTTCTCTAGAAGAGACTCTTGAAGGGGTAGAGAAAGGATACTCCCCTGGAGAGCACGGCTTTGACCACAGAGGTCAGGGCAGCATAGAGGGAGCCGGTGAGGATGACTCGGGCAAGAGGCCGAAGATGGATATGGGCGCTGGCGGAAGCGGTAACAAGAACGTTATCAAGGCTGACGACTACATTTCCCCTGAAGCAGTGTCCCCCTCTCAGATTGAAGAGGCATACCAAGTCTACAAGGCTGCTGCTCTAGAGCAGAAGTTCAAGACTGAACTTGGTAACGAGTTCTCCATGAGACTCCAAAAGGAGATTTCCGCAGACGCGACTGAGAAGTCACGAACAGAGTTCGACGCTCGCGGTCCACTAGCAGACCTACAGAAGGCTGTTATCGCTCTAGGTGAGAGAATCGAGACCTTCTCGACCTCCGAAGGCGAAGACATACAGAAGTCTGCAAGTGTTCCAATGATGACAGTTCCTGAGACTAGAGACATGGCAGAGATGTCATGGGACGACGTCCACAGGATGGCTGGAAAAGCCCTACAAGGAGGCAACTGAATATGGCACGTAATTACGTAAGAACAATACAAGATATGGAAAGGTACTACTACGGTGGTACCGCAACGACTGGGTACACATACAGCAGTGGAGACATACTCAAAGCGGATGCACCGCTAATGAGCACCACTGCAGGTACTTACCAAGCAATCTACGGAAGGAAAGTTTGGTCGCAACTGAACCAAGAGTTCAACGCGTTCTCAATCCTTCCAAAGAAGCCTTGGGAAAGAAGTGGATGGAGAATCATTACCTCCAAGCCTTCCTTCACAGTGGGCGGTGGACTGGCTGAAAACGCTACTCTGCCTGACACCACCAAGCCTGACTTCCTACACGTGGCTGCAAAGCCAAAGACGATTGGACACGCTTTCGACCTAAGCGAAGTAAGCATGTTCCTATCTGACAAGGATGACGGTCTTGGAGACGTACGCCAGGTCCTCAAAGAGGAAATGGGCAAGCACCACGCAGACCACATCAACAGGATGCTCCTAGAAGATGTGGAGACCCCAGCCCTTAACGACCTCGAGTCACTAGACCGTCTGACCACAGACCCTGACTCGATGACAACAGGCACAGGTCACGTGAGCGCAACCACAGACCACGACCTGTACTCCATCACTCGTGATGGTAGCGCAGACTTCCACAGTGCTGAGGTAGACGTGTCTTCCGCAGCCAACACTAACAGGAACCTAAGCCTAAATCAACTGGACGGATTGTTCCAGCAGATTTGGAAGCGTGGTGGTAACCCCAAGGTCATGCTGACTGGGTATGATACCCTAATGCGTGTACAGCAACTCCTACAGAGCCAGCAAAGGTTCATGGAGTCCAAGAGGGTCACCCCAACCTACAACGGTGTAAAGGGTGTTCCAGGTATAGAGGCTGGATTCATTGTGGCTACCTACAACGGTGTCCCAATCATTCCTTCCAAGGACGTAGTGCAGGACACATCGGGTATCTCGAGGATTTACTACTTCGATACTGACTACCTATGGTTCCAGACCGCAATCCCAACTCAGTATTTCGAGTCGGGTATCGAAACAGGTGACCCATTCGCCATCAACAGACTAGGACAAGAGGGACTCTACCGAACCATGGGTGAGGTATGGGATTCTTTCTTCGGTGCAGGAGGTTCAATCCGTGACCTTGCATGAGGTTGGTGGAGAGATAACAGAGGTGATATGATATGGCAGCAACAACACACAGAGGAATAACCTACACAACGAGTGCATCCGCAACTATTGCGGTTGACCTAGACCTTCCGCTACAAGCGGGAGTGGACCAAGATGATACATCATGGCTTACTGGATACCCAGGCGCTTTGACATCTTTCGCAGCCCGTCAGACTGACGGTACGAACAGAATGCAACCACGCATGGTATGCCTAACTCTAGGCGCATTGGCAGAGGCGGAAACCATCACACTAAGTGGTGGGGCTAACGTCATCCTGTCTTGCCTTGCTCACAGCAAAGACGCTACAGCGAATCTCGCTGTCAGTTTCAGTGGTCTAGTATTGACCGCAGACTGTGAAGCAACCGCAGACGGGACTACCGATGACACTGCAAACGCTACGATTTGGCTCTTGGTGGCATGATTAAGGAGTGACCTCGTATGCCGACAATACTTTGGAGAGGACCTGAAAGAACCGTACGTACCAAGTACGGCCACTATGATAGGCACACGCCTGTCGAGGTTTCCCAAGCATGGTTGGACGAGCGTCGCGGTGCCTTCAAAGACACACACTGGCAGATAACTGACGACTACGAAGGAGTCACGTTTACGCAAGACGATGGCGACGGACTACCGGACACAAACTGGCTCAAGGCAGACATCCAAACATGGTTGGCTGACCACGGAGTCGAGATGTCCGGTGTTCGCGCCACGAAAGCGAAGATGCTAGAGAGAGTTGATGAAGTACTCGCGGCCGAGGTCGCACCGACTGAGGAGAGTGAATAATATGGCAATAGCATTTGATGATAGACCAACAACACTAGGGAACTTACTACTACTAACAGGAACATTTGCTGATGGTGACACATCGATAGACGCTTCGGACTTCTTGTCTGAGGTTCTGTATTTCGACGTCATTGTCAACAGTGCGACTGAACAAGCAAACCCCGTCGGCTTCGTGGGAACCACGTGCCACTTTACGGAAAATGCTTCAGTTGGTGGAAAGTTCATTATCCTGGGCCGCCGATGATTGGGGGTAAGACCCCATGACTGACGTGAAAGTTTTCGAGTTTAACCCTGACGAGGCAATTGAGTTAGGGGCGTCTGTAGCCGGTGGCATACAGAAAGTCCTAGATGACTACACCAACGGCAAAGCCGTAGAGGGTGTAACCAGTTATCTCATGGCGGGGAACTTATACGTAGTAGTGGTCACCACTTGATGGTGAGCACAATGGACGCCGAGGACCTCCGACGTTTAACCAAGCAAGGATGGAATTACGCAACCGGTGAGTCTGTTCGCACGGACGCAACTCCGCGCGAGCGGCTCGCCGGCCAAATAACTGAGCAGAACACACGCTCTCGTAATATACGAGACGTGATTGACATAGGTAGTGGAACTCGCTGCAAACATTGCGGCATGCTCCATTTCTGCTACCTAGAGCGCTGTGCCGCATGCTCTAAACCAATGGAGTATAACTTAGGTAAGGTGGATGTGAAAGTATGAGTGCATTTAATAGTGCATGGACCTTACTCAAGAACATGATAGATATGCGTGAGTACCCTGAAGGCTCAGGTAGATTTGTCACACTTGAAGAGTATCATAGAATGAAGAATGATGAGGCTAGGCAACGTCTGAATGCTCAGACTCCTCAACCAGTACAAGCACACGCTCCCCATCTACCTAAACCACAATCTCCTAATCCTAGCAATGTCATGGTGAACTCTAAGACTGGAGTGTATGACCCTAATGACCCCGAAGGCTGGCACCCAATGGGGAGGGGTGCTTAGTGCCAGTAGTATTCAACACAGGAGAGCGAGAGCCTAGACCTCTGTTTCCTGACCAAGTAATATACAGCAGTGCTCAGAAAGTAGCAGATATACTACAGATACCCCTACCTGACCCCGTATATTTGGTAGCAGACACCAACACAAGCGGCACCTCATGCTCTATAAGCCCCGCAGACCAAAGAACTGTAGGGTTCGAGGTAGGCGATGAGGTCGAGTTAGCGAGTGATACTGAACTAGGCGAGACTGTCACACTAACCAGCGTTGCCCGAGACGGCACTAATGTAGTTCTATCTTGGTCTGGTGGTACTACAGGAGATTACGACACGGCCGACAATGCGACCGTACAGAACCTACAATCTTTCACAAATGGCAAGAGGCGTGGGGTGACACGCAGGGCTGTAGAGACTATGATTCTCCGTATGCAAGACAAGATAGACAACCTATGCAACAATTCATGGAGACCTATGCTCCAAACTGCAGAGTATCTTAATTTCGATACCTACAAACCTTACAGGCGCAGGTACTACACTGATTACGTAGGTACCGTCCCGCTGATGTTTCGCAATGTACAGCAGATTCTCAGATTAGAAATATGGCAAGGTCAAGAATATAGAGAGGTAGGTACTGCAGAAGCCCGCTTACAGATTTTAGACCACAGCGCTTTGACTACCAACGATTATTTATTCCTCTGCCCAGGAGGTGGTGGGGTGGCTAGCCTGCAAGTGGGTTCAACCTCTAACAAATGGAGTGCAGATTTCGATGGTGTTAACGCCGCTCAACAGTTGGCGGACCTCATCAACAAAGACCTCAGAAGAAAAAAGGACGCTATCGTCTTTTCTCCTTCGTTTTCTCTTGAGACCTCTGCTTCGAGTAGCGGCAGCACTGTTGCTAACGTTCATCATGAGTTTATGGCTTCTGCTAACGCTGATTACGGAAATTCAAAATTGAAAATTACTAGCATGAACCGTGGTGAGGCTGGTGAAAACGCCACTCTAGGTCTCACTAATCTTACAGCCATGTCTGCAACAAACTTGACTGATACGACAGTGACTGTCACTAGTGCACATGCCGGTAACCAAACCATCACCATGGCCGACACCTCTTCATTGGCTCCCTTCGGCATCATTTGTACAGGCACAGGCTCTTCTGTCAAATGCGCTTACTACACAAGTAAAACCGATACCACACTCAATGGTGTTACTGACCTCGCTAGTAGCGGGCTCTTGGCTTCGGTGTCAAATGGTACTGTTCTCACTCAATACAGACTCAAGATAGACTACTTTGGCAGTGGTACTGGTGACGAGGCTAGGCTTCGTGATTGGTGGGCCGACTATGACCTAGGTATTATCTACTTTAATAATACATACCCCTATTTCCAGTGGAACTCAGTCAAATGTTCTTATGTGTATGGAGAGCGGTACGTCGAAAAAGCGATTGAAGACATCTGTACCAAGATGGTAGCAATGGACCTGTTGCTCTCTGATGACCGTAGCGTTCTCATGCCTGAAGGGACTACTAACATAGACCTCGGTGCTAAGTATCAACTGTTCAAGACGCAAGTCGCTGAGACTCTACCACGATACATGGAAGTGATGACTCTTGATTGAGGTTCCATCAGTGGCTGAGTTAGTGGGCGAAGAGTTCGTCCACATGTTGAGAGAGGGGAGCATATGGGTACCTACCTCAGAGTCTAGAATGTTCTTGATAGAACAGGCAGAAATAGACGACTGCGACGTTAACGATGACAACGAGATAATCTCACGGAAAGACAAGAAGGCGCTTGAGCCTGGAGACGAGCGTTACGACCGTATCGTCATGCTCGCACAGAGGCACGCCCGTAACGGCCCGTACAAGCGTAAGGAACTAGGTGATTAGAATGGCAAAAGAATCAGTAGCAATTATGCAATCCGTCTTAGATGACAACTGGAACAGAGGGAACACAGACCAAAGAAAACCTGTGATAATGGATATCACTACCTTAGAACCAGGCAGAGGTAAGAGATTTGACCTCAACCGCAGTGATGGAGTGTTCCTCTATGAGACAGCCCACAATGAGGAGCAACCTGAGGTGTTCTATGACTTCGTTCACACACGTATCAATATCACAGTAGATGCCCGTACCGTGAGAGGCAGAGACCAATTAATGAAGATAGAAGATGAGATACGCCGTATCGTTCACTCGAAGAGAAAAGGCGATGCAATTAACTTCGATAGGATGCTATTCAAAACAAGGACAGATTTGTCAGATAGGACCAAACATTTGCACAGAATGACCTTCCAAGTAGAAATAGTTATCTTTAGTGAACTAATCGCGTAGGGTGATACAGGATGCCATCGACAGTGTATAAGGGTGATTTGGCTGAGGTCACCCTCGGCCACGAGACAGGAATAGTGCTAAGCAAAGGAGCGTTTGGGGGGCTTACTTGGGCCGCCACTACAGGCGCTGGAGGGTCCGGCAATGATAGCACGGACACCACAAGAATAAGTTTCAGTGGTTCAACCGCTGGCTTCTTCGATTCAGACGGCTATCTGAAGTACCCAGTGGGTGCTCTAGCGGGTTGCCGATTGCGTATCAAGTCAGCAACGGCCACTTGGGAGGACTACGACTACAACCAAGGCTCACTCTTCACCATAGTATCAAACGGGATAGGGGCAGACGGAGTTATTGACGCCGCCTCTTTGAAAGAGATAGTCGTCACTCCCGCAATCACTGGTGCAAGCAGTTTGGCTGCAGGTACTGGTGACGAACTTTACATCGAGGCATTAGGTGCTCCCACTATAGACCCGAACATGAAATCTCACGTTCAAGCAAAGGGCAGTGACGAGAGGGTGCTAGCAGACCAATTCGTGGGACTGGCAGCCACTATCGCACTACCTGAGACCAAAGTAGAGGTACTACGCTCACATGTAGTCGGCATTGGCAGACAAGTAGTCGTGCAAGAACCACAGTCGATAAGCAACGAGGGCGGCTCTCTCGAGACTATGATGCACAGTGCACGTTGGCTCTATTACGCTCTAGGCAACGAGGCTATAGCGTCTCCATCGGCAGTAGAAGGGACTCTAGGTACGGTTGCCAACGCAATAGGTATGGGAGATTCC
>MDTB01101249.1_pt1 | contig 42059 bp, 33 predicted proteins | sample 811161 | NCBI WGS metagenome assembly MDTB01 (sample SAMN05326650, study PRJNA326480) | marine metagenome | isolation source: seawater | place: Mediterranean Sea | collected 2009 | reverse complement strand
GTATTTAATATATGGGTGAGTACAGTTTCCCTTTCATTAGATGAAATTTTTGATTTAGCTAAAAAAACATTATTGGCTAATGGCTGTGACGATGAAACAGCATCTATACTATCAGATTTAATCAAAAATGCCGAACGTGATGGTTCTTTATCTCATGGTTTATTTAGATTACCAGCTTATGTAAGTGGTTTAAAAAGTGGAAAGATTAATGGCAAAGGAAAACCAGATGTTAAAAAGATTTCACCATCAGTAATAAAAGTTCTTGGTAATAATTGTTTAGCACCAGTAGTTTTAAATAAAGGTTTACCTGAATTAGTAAAAGCTGCAAAAGAAAACGGTGTTGCAGTTCTTGCAATTAATAATTCTCATCATATGGCCGCTATGTGGCCTGAAACTGAAAAGTTAGCAGAAGAGGGCTTAGTTGCTTTCGCTTGCACTTCATACAAGCCTGCTGTTGCTCCTGCTGGTGCAATTAAACCATTATTTGGAACAAACCCTATTTCTTTTGCTTGGCCACGACCAGGTAAAACTCCTGTCGTTTACGATATGGCAACCGCATCAATGGCAATGGGAGAAGTTCAAGTTGCTAAAAGAGAGGGACATAAAGTTCCTTTAGGGACAGGATTAAATAAAGATGGAAAAGAAACTACTGATCCAGCTGAAATAGCAGACGGTGGAGTTTTACTTCCATTTGGTGGATATAAAGGATCAGGAATAGCAATGATGGTAGAGCTGTTAGCTGGAGCTTTAGTTGGAGATAATTTTAGTTTTGAAACAGCTGCTAAAGATAATAATGATGGCGGACCACCTAGTGGAGGAGAGTTTATATTAGCAATTTCACCTGAGAAAATTGCAGGATCTGGCTGGGATTTACATGCAGATAAATTTTTTCAAAAATTGTCCTCAATGAAAGGAGTTCGTTTACCTGGAGAGAGAAGACATAAAAATAGATTAGATTTAAATTCTAGAAAAATTAATGAGGAATTAATTAAAAAAATTCAAAGTTTATCTTAATAAAAAAATTAGGCTGACTTTATCTTCTTTTCAATAAATTTAGGAACATCTTCATCTGTTATTACATCTTCCTCTTTTGCATTCTTAGGCTGAAATGCATATAGAACATGTAGCTTACAATAAGAAAAATTTTTTTCTGATGTTCTTCCACAAAAATGAAAATCATTTTCATCTGGATGCCCTAGTGGCCATCTACAAGTTTCATCATCAAGTTGTTCTAGAGATTTAGGATTCTCTGGTTCAAAATTTTTATCTAATAGTAGTGATTTGAATTTTACTTTTCTGCTCACCCTTCCACTATTTATTTCTTTATTTTTTTGATCTTTATCTTTATTTCTAACATTAAAGCTTCTTAAAGAATTCGTTCTAGATGCTAAATTTAGTCTATGAGCTTTTCCAATAACCGCATTTCGAGTAGTTGCACCAATTGCTTCAGCAATTTGACTTGCTGTATGACCTTTAGCCCAAAGATCTCTTAGTTTACTTTCTCTTTCTGGTGTCCAGCTCATTATTTTAATTAATACCTATATATAGTGTATTTTCAATTAAATTATACATTATATAGGTTGAAATAAAGCTTAAAATTGAAAAAAAACCTATTTTTTTTGAGTTTTACACATTTTTTTATCGTTTTTAAATATATAAGGCTTATTAATTTTATTTATGGTTCAAACTAATAAAAAATATAAAATTGGAGTAAGAAGATTTGGCTTAATCAACTGGCTAGGATTTTTTGCACTGTATAAAAAAGAAGTTCTTAGATTTTTTGTAGTTTGGGCTCAAACTTTACTATCTCCAATAGTTACATCTTTACTATTTTTGATGGTGCTATCATTATCTATTGGAAATTTTAGAGGTGAAGTTTTAGGTTATCCTTTTATTGATTTTTTAGCACCTGGCCTTATTGCTATGCAGATTATTCAACAGTCTTTTTCTCATTCATCTTCTTCTATAGTGATTGGAAAAATGCAAGGAAATATAGTTGATGTGCTTTATGCACCTTTGTCAGCGGCTGAAGTAACTTTAGCAATTGTTTTAGCAGCCACAACTAGAAGTATTATGATTGCCTCAATATCTGTAGTTGTATTTTCATTAATAATTGAAATGAATTTTTTTAATATTTTTTATATTATTATTTATACTCTTCTATCTTCATTTATTTTAGGTTCGGTAGGGTTTATAGCTGGTTTATGGAGTGAAAAATTTGATCAAATGGCTTCGGTAACTAACTTTATAATTGTTCCATTATCTTTTTTATCTGGAACATTTTATACAATAGATAAGCTGCCAAATATTTTAAAAAATGTTAGTGAAATAAATCCATTTTTTTATATGATAGACGGTTTTAGATATGGATTTTTAGGTATTTCAGATGGTTCTTTAAAGTTTGGAATGATTTATTTAATCTTAATATCTTTTTTTACTTGGCTTGTTGCCTATATTTTATTTAAAAAAGGCTATAAAATAAAATCTTAAAATAAATTTAATTATGAGCTTTTTAGTTAAAAATTATAATAGAAGAAAAATTTCTTTCAAAAAAGGAAAAGGATCCTATCTTTATTCAACAAATGGAAAAAAATATTTAGATTTTGTGCAAGGAATTGCAGTGAATTCTTTAGGCCATTCAAACCCATATTTAATTAAAGCAATTAACAAACAAGTAAAAAAAGTTTGGCATGTCTCAAACTCTTTTATTATTCCTGAAGGAGAAAAGTTGGCCAAAAGATTGACCAACAAAACATTTGCTGACTACGTTATGTTTCAAAATAGTGGTGCGGAAGCAACTGAGGCAGCGATTAAAGCTGCAAGAAGATACTTTTATTCAATCGGTAAACCGCAAAAAAATAGAATTCTTTGTATTAAAAATTCTTTTCATGGAAGAACTATTGCTGCAATCTTTGCTAGTGGTTCAAAAAAAATGACTGAAGGTTTTTATCCTAAAGTCGATGGTTTTGATCATTTTGAATTTGGTGACCACAAATCACTAAAAAAATCTATTACAAAAAAAACTGCTGCCATCATGATCGAAACTATTATGGGGGAAGGAGGCATCAAAGTTATACCAGATTGGTGTCTTAGAGATTTAAGAAAACTTTGTAATAAGAAAAAAATTCTTTTGATTCTTGATGAAGTTCAGTGTGGGATAGGAAGATCAGGAAAATTTTTTGCATACGAACATGCAAATGTTAAACCAGATATTGTGCCAATTGCTAAAGGAATTGGAGGTGGTTTTCCGATTGGTGCAGTTTTAATGACAAAAAAGGTAGCCTCAGGAATGACTCCTGGGACACATGGTTCTACTTTTGGAGGAAATCCTTTAGCAATGAGTGTAGGTAATGCCGTGCTTGATGTGATATTTAAAAAAGGATTTCTTAAAAAAGTTCAACAAATTTCAAAATATTTTCATAGTGAATTAGAAAAATTAAGAATTAAACATCCTCACATTATTAAAGAAATTAGAGGACTTGGTTTATTAATTGGAGTGCAATTATTTTCTGATCAAACTAATTTTATTAAAAGACTAATGGATAAAAAACTTCTAACAATTAGAGCTAGCGAAAACGTAATAAGATTGCTTCCACCACTTACAGTAAATAAAAAAGAAATAGATTTAGCAATTAAAATTATAAATGAAGTTTGTGAAGAATAAAAAAAAATATGAAAAATTTTTTAAATATTAAAGATATTTCAAAATTAGATCTTAGAAAAATTATTTCTGATGCTAAAAAAAGAAAATTAAAAAGAAGAAAATTGAATCTTCTAGATCCTGATCAAGACAAGCCTTTAAAAGGAAAATTTCTAATACAAATGTTTGAAAAATCAAGCTTAAGAACAAGATTAAGTTTTTATCTTGCAATAAGACAACTAGGAGGTGGGGCACTTAACTTAAGAAATGATGAGATACATTTAGGTATAGGAGGAGAGTCTATTCACGACACTGCAAAAATTTTGTCTAACTACGGTGATATATTTATGTTTAGAACCGACTCTGATAAAAAAATGCAAGAATTTAGAAAATATATGGAAATTCCAATTATTAATGGACTAAGCCCAACATCTCATCCTACTCAAATTTTATCTGATATATTTACAATTGAAGAAATAAAAAAAAAACCAATATCAAAACTGAATATTAGTTGGATTGGGGATTGCAATAACGTTTTAAACAGTTTGATTGAAGCATCAATTAAGTTTTCTTTTTCTCTAAAGATAGGTACGCCAAAACAATATATGCCAAATAGAAGTATATTATCTTTAATAAAAAAAACTAAAAATAAGATAAGTATTTATAATGATCCCAAAAAAGCAATTAAAAGTGCAGATGTAGTTTTTGCTGATAAATTTATAGGTCTTAATGACAAAGTTAATAAAAAAAAAAAACTTAATGATTTTAAAAAGTATCAAGTTAATAAAAATTTGATGAAATTTACAAATAAAGATGCAATCTTTTTACATTGCTTGCCTGCGAGCAGAGGACATGAGGTTACGGGTGATATAATTGATGGAAAGCAATCAGTAGTTTGGCAACAAGCTGTTAACAGATGCCACCTACAAAAAAGTATTTTACTCTATTGTTTTGAAAAGCTTTAATTAAATAATTTATTGAATTGGTTTTGGGTTGTCACTATTTTCGTTTAGATATAATATTACAGAAGCTCTATCCTCTTCTTTTTTAAGTCCAGCGAAAGCCATTTTCGTACCTTTAATGTGTCCTTTTGGATTAATCAAAAATGCATTTAGTTCATCAAAAGTCCAATTTTTTTCATAATTTAACAATGCTGCTGAATATTTATATTCATTTACAGCACCAAATTTTCTATCCACAACATTCCAAAGTGCTGGCCCCATTTTATTGTTGCCACCTTTATTTATACTGTGGCATGCAGCACATTTTTTAAATACTTTTTTACCATCTTCTATATTTGCTGATACTAATAAATTTTTAATACTTTCCATGCTAGAGTCGTTACTAACACTTTTCGTGCTGGTGGTTTCTTCTGGTTCAGGAACTAAATAAGCTGCCTTTTCTGGTTTTTGAACGGCAAAAACGTAATCAGCAACTTTATTTATTCCCATTACAACGATTATTGTTAATAGAACTGCAGAAAAAATTTTACTTATTTCAAAAAAATTCATATGTTTATTCTTTTAAGCAAGTAAACATATACCATGAGTCATAAAAATAAAGACAAAGAAATCAAATATTTTGTGACTGTTAGACGCACTTTTAAGCATTTATGTCAGATACTGTAATAATAATTCCTTCTAGATTGAATGCCAAAAGATTCCCCAACAAACCTTTATCAAAAATCAACGGTTTACCAATGATTGTTCATGTAATGAATAAAGCAAAAGAATCAGACGTAGGAGAAGTTTTTGTAGCTACTCCAGATAATGAAATTGCAGATATTGTAAAAAAAAATAATGGAAATTTTATTTTAACAAATCAGAATCATCCTACAGGCACTGATAGAGTTTTTGAAGCATTTGAAAAGAAAATGTCAAAAACAGTTAAATTTATAATTAATTTACAGGGTGATATGCCAAATATAAAAGTAGATTCCATTTCAAAAGTAGCAAATTATATTAAGACAAACCAGTGTGATATATGTACCCTATGTTCTTTTTTAAAAAAAGAGGATATAGTAAATAAAAATGTTGTAAAAGTTCAAGTTAAAAATAAATTAGATTTAAAAAATTTTGTTGATGTAGAAGATTTTTTTAGAGAAAGTAAAAATATAACTAAAATTTATCATCATATAGGAATTTATGCATTTACCTCTGAATCAATTAAAAGATATATTAATACACCAAGATCTAAAAAAGAAATGGAAAGAAATTTAGAACAAATGAGAGCTATGGAAAATAAATTTGTTTTTAAAACAGGATTAAGCAAAACCATACCACTTAGTGTTGATACAAAAGAAAATTTAATTGAAGTAGAAAAGGAAATGGCAAAGAATGACTAAAAAAATAAAAGCAGCTTTTCAAGGAGAGCCAGGAGCATATTCACATATTGCTTGTTTAGAAATTTTTCCTGACGCTGAAATTATTCCTTGTTCTACATTTGAAGAGACTTTTAAAATAGCAAAATTAGATTCAAATTATAAAATAGTAATACCGATAGAAAATTCTTTATCTGGTAGAGTTGCTGACATACACTATCTTATACCTAAGTATAAATTACAAATTCATGCTGAGCATTTTCAAAAAGTTAATCATCATTTACTTGCTTCAAAAGGAACTAAATTAAAAAATATTAAAACTGTAAGAAGTCATGTTCAAGCACTTGGCCAATGTCAAAAATTTATAGAAGAAAATAAATTACAACCTATTATTTCTTCAGATACGGCTGGGTCAGCTAAATTTGTTTCAGAAAAAAAAGACCAAAGTGATTCTGCAATCGCTTCTAAGTTGGCAGCTGAGATTTATAAATTAGAAATTATAAAATCAAATATAGAAGATGAAAAAGGGAACGTAACTAGATTTCTCATCATGTCTAATGACGTAAAGCATCCAGATTTTGAAAATAAAAAGTATATCACTAGTTGTATATTTAGGCTTAAAAGTCTTCCTGCTGCTCTTTATAAATCTCTTGGCGGTTTTGCTACAAATAATGTTAATTTATGTAAACTAGAGAGCTTTTCAGCCAGAAATACATTTGATCAAGTTAACTTTTACTTAGATATAGAGGGTCATATTGAAGATCCTCGCCTACAAAAGGCTTTAGAAGAGCTTGGTTTCCACACAGAAAAACTAGATATTCTAGGAGTATACGAGGCAGCAAAGTTCAGATCTAAATATTAGTTTTTTTTTAATTATATTCATTATTGTAGTTCTTAAATTTATGCTGATATAATATCATTGGAGGTTGGCAATAGGTGATAATTTCGGTAATAGGTCAGGTCTGAAAAGAAGCAGCCATAACGAAATTTTTCAGGTTATTGTTTAACCTCCTATAAAAAAATGAAAACAAATATTCATAAAATTTTAGCAACAAAATATAGGCCAAAAAATTTTAACGAATTAATAGGCCAAGATATTATGGTGCAGACAATAACAAATTCTATAAAATTAGAAAAACTACCAAATGCATTTTTATTAACTGGCATAAGAGGAGTAGGGAAAACTACAACAGCTAGATTAATAGCTAAAGCTATTAATTGTAAAAAAAAATTTATTTTAAATAAGGATAATGAAATTTGCACATGTAAAGATTGTGATGAAATTTCAGACTCTAGGCATTTAGATGTATTAGAAATGGATGCTGCATCAAAAACTGGAATTGATGATATAAGAGAGTTAATTGAGTCTTCTAGATATAACCCTACCAGTGCAAAATATAAGATTTTTATAATTGATGAAGTTCATATGCTCTCAAAGCAAGCGTTTAATGGACTACTTAAAACTTTGGAAGAACCACCACCATATCTTAAATTTATTTTTGCTACTACAGAAATTAAAAAGATTCCTTTTACAATTATATCTCGTTGCCAAAGATTTGATTTGCATAGAGTTAGTATTCAGATTTTATTTGAGTATTTAAAAAAAATTGCAAAAATAGAAAATTGTAAAATTTCTGACAAAGCTTTAATTTTAATTTCAAAAGCAGCAGAAGGATCTGTAAGAGATTCATTATCATTATTAGATAGATCAATAATAAGCCAAAATTTCAATAATAGTGAAATTGATGATCAGTTTGTTAGAAAAATGCTAGGAATAGCAGATAGATCAAAAACTCTTGAGTTGATAAAATTTATTTTTGAGGGTGAAAAAAAATCTGCACTTCATCATCTAAAAGAAATGATTGATGAGGGACTTGATCCATCAAATTTTCTTAACGATTTTTTAGAAATAATATATTTACTTATTAGACAAAAAGATTTAGGTGAATTTGACTCTGATTTGTCAATTTCTGAAGCAGAGTTAGCTAACATTAAAGATATATCCAAAACAATTAATATAAAAACTTTAACACTTTTTTGGCAGTTTACATTAAAGGCCATTCAAGAATTATCAGTTGTTTCTAATCAATTTTTGTCATTAGAGATGATCGTAATAAGATTAATTCATTTAAAAGAGATGCCAAGTTTTGATGAAGTGATAAACAAGATTAATCAAAGTGGAGAAAATTTAGATGACACAAATATAATTAGTTCATCAACTCAAAAAGAAGATGCTACTACTGAGAAAGAAAAAAATATTAAATCTGATCAATTGAAAAATATTATACAAACAAAAACTGAACCTAGTATTAAAAATGAAGATAAAGAAAATAATAAAGCTTTTTTATCGATTAATAATTTTGAAGAGCTGATTAAGATTGCTTCAAAAGAAAGAGAGATAGAACTCAAGTTTGATTTAGAAAGAAATGTTAATTTAGTTAAATTTTCTCAAGGAAAAATTGATATAAGTTTTAATGAAAATTTAGGAAAGGATTTTATTCGAAATTTAACCGACAAATTGCTATTATGGACGGGTAAACGATGGATCATATCTCTTACTAAGGAAAAAGGACAGAAGACATTTGCAGAAATGAACATTGTTAAAAAAAAAAAATTGATAGCAGATGAAAAAAAAGGAAAAATTTACAATGATTTCAAAAAAAATTTTTCTGATGCTGAATTGTTAAAAATAGAAGAGGATAAATAAATTTATGAATGATTTTTCAGAAGTTTTGTCTAAAGCTAAAAAGATGCAAGAAAAAATGAGTGAAACTCAAAATAATATTAAGAAAATTGAAGCTGAAGGTGTATCTGGAGGAGATGCAGTTAAGATAGTTTTAAATGGAGATAATGAATTAAAAAAAATTTTTATTGATCCAAAAATATTTTCTGAAAGCAAAGAAATGTTAGAAGATCTTATAGTTGCAGCACATAATGATGCAAAACAAAAAATTAAAATAAAAACATCTGAAGAAATATCTAAAATTACAGGTGGCTTAAATTTGCCTTCTGGATTTAAATTTCCATTTTAATTTGATGAGTAATAATATAATTGAAATAGAAAAATTAGTTAAATTAATTTCTAAATTACCAGGTTTGGGTCCAAAATCAGCAAAAAGAATTACCCTCAAATTGATAAATAATAGAGAAGATTTAATCAAACCTTTGTCTAGAACTTTGGCAGAAGTTTATAAAAATGTTGTAAGATGTATGGAGTGTGGAAACTTTAAATCTAAAGATCGTGAATGTGATTGTAATCAAAAAAAGTTTGACAAGATTTGTGTTGTGGAAAATATAGCTGATATGTGGGTTATAGAAAATACAGGAATATACAAGGGTTATTACCATATTTTGGGAGGCACATTATCTTCTATAGAAAATAAAAATGTAGATAGTTTATTAATTTCAGCTTTAATTAAAAGAGTAAAAAATGACTCAATTAATGAAATAATACTTGCTACAAGTGCAACAGTGGAAGGGCAAACTACAGCTCATTATATCCAGGATAGTTTAAAAGATAGCAATGTTAAAATTTCTAAATTAGCACAAGGTTTACCAGTTGGTGGAGAAATAGAATTTCTTGACGATGGAACTTTATTTTCAGCTTTTAAAAATAGGACAGGTATTAGTTAAATTTTTTTTAAGATTCTGTTTAAATGAAGAATAGGCTCAGTATATCCTGAAGGTTGGTTTCTTCCATGAAATATAAGTTCACACGCGGCTTTAAAAGCAATAGATTTATCATAATTACCAGACATTGTTTTATATGAAGCGTAACCTTTTAAATCAGGATCTTTAATATTTTGCTTATCTACAATTTTTGCCATTTTTTTCATAGTTTTTATTACTCTTTCTTTACTACAAATACCATGATGAATCCAATTAGCTATATGTTGAGATGAAATTCTTAAAGTTGCTCTATCTTCCATTAATCCTATATTATTAATATCAGGTACTTTTGAACAACCTACACCTTGATCTATCCATCTAACAACATAACCCAAAATTCCTTGTGCATTATTTTCAAGTTCTTTAGCGATTTCTTCAATAGACCAATTAGGTCGAGTTGTAATTGGAATTGTAAGAATATCAGAAATTCTAGTTTTAATTTTATTCTTTAAATTTTTTTGTTTAATAAAAACATCTATTTGATGATAATGCATCGCGTGAAGAGTTGCGGCAGTAGGAGATGGAACCCATGCACAATTAGCACCTGACATTGGATGATTAACTTTTTGAGAAACCATATCTGCCATTTTATCGGGTGCTGCCCACATACCCTTTCCAATCTGGGCTTTTCCTGAGAATCCACATTTTAAACCCACATTAACATTATTATTTTCGTATGCAGCAATCCATTTAGAAGACTTCATGTCTCCTTTTTTAATCATTGCTCCCGCCTCCATTGATGTATGTATTTCATCACCTGTACGATCTAAAAATCCAGTATTAATAAAAACAACTCTATTTTTTACTTCTCTAACACATTCTTTTAGGTTTACAGTTGTTCTTCTTTCCTCATCCATTATTCCAATCTTAATTGTGTATTTTTTAAGACCTAAGACTTTTTCAACTTTTTCAAATATCAAATTAGTAAAAGCAACTTCATCAGGCCCATGCATTTTCGGTTTAACAATATAAACAGAATTTGTTCTAGAATTACCTTTAATTTTAAAATCATGAATTGCTGCAGCAGTAGTTATAAAAGCATCCATTATACCTTCTGGAATTTCTGATCCATCTTTTAGTAAAATTGAGGAGTTAGTCATTAAATGACCAACATTTCTATTTAACATTAATGATCTTCCATGTAATTTTATTTTATTTCCTTCGGCTGAAATATATTCTTTATCTGGTTTTAATTTCCTAACTATTTTTTTTCCATTTTTATTTATTTTAGTTTGTAGGTCACCTTTCATAAGACCTAGCCAGTTTTTATATCCGAGTACTTTATCTTCTGCATCTACAGCAGCAACAGAGTCTTCGTGGTCTATAATTGTAGTTATAGCTGACTCCAAAATTATATCATATATTGCAGCCTTATCCTTGAGACCACCCAATGTATGATTTGGATCAAATTTGATATCTATATGAAGATTATTATTTCTTAATAGAAGAGATGATAGATTATTTGATTTTTTATTGTAACCGACAAATTGTTTTGGATCTTTTAAACTTAAACTTAATTTATTATTTTCTACTTTTGGGATTTTTAAAATATTTTTCCAACTACCTTTTTTTAGTGGTACATTTGCATCTAGAAAGTTACGTGCATATTCTATTACTTTTTCTCCTCTTATATAATTATATTTTTTTCCTCTTTCTGCTCCATTTAATTCTGAAATTACATCTGTTCCGTACAAAGCATTATATAAACTTCCCCATCTTGCATTAGCTGCGTTTAAAGCATATCTTGAGTTCATTACTGGAACAACCAATTGTGGTCCTGCAATAGTTGAGATCTCATTATCTACGTTTTTAGTCTTAATTTTAAATTTACCACCTTCTTTTTTTAAATATCCAATTTCCTTTAAAAAATTATAATATTTTTTATTATTTAATTTTTTACTTTTTTTATCCCTATGCCAAATGTCTATTTTTTTTTGTAAAATTTCTCTAAATTCTAGTAAATTTTTATTTTTAGGTGAAAGTTCGTGAACACATTTATCCAGACCATACCAAAATCTTTTTTTTGTAATTCCAGTTCCTGGCAAGAGTTCATTATTAATGAAGTTTAATAATTCTGAAGAAACAGATAAATTATTTATTTTTCTATATTTTTTTACCATATCAATCTATTTTTTTACCCCCTCTGTCTTGGTACCGGTGAGATTTGCTCCTTTGGTGAGAAATTATTCTCTTTCCAGAGTTAATATGGTTTTACGGTCCTTTTGCCTGAGAGTTTCCGGGGTGGTTGCTCCTTCGGCTCTATTAATTAAAATAGTATCTTCCGTAAAATTTATATTCTAATAGGTTTGTGAAAAAGTCAATTATTAATTATATTATTATTCTAATGAAAAATTATTTAGAGTTTGAGAAAGATTTAAAAAACCTAGAAGAAGAATTGATTGAACTCAAGGATCCTTTTAAAAACGAAGGTATTACAGAAGTAGACACAAAAAGAATTTTAGAAATTCAAGAAGAAATAGATAAAAAACTAGTTTTAGTTTATTCAAATCTTAATAGCTGGCAAAAAACACAAGTTGCAAGACATGAAGACAGACCAAAAGCTAAATTTTTTATAGATAATTTATTCACAAATTTTTCAAACTTATCTGGAGACAGACAATTTGGGGAAGACAAGTCTGTTATAGCTGGATTTGCTATTTTTGAAGGACTGTCAGTGTTAGTTATAGGACAAGAAAAAGGAGATGATCTTGATAGCAGAATAAAAAGAAATTTTGGAATGATGAGACCTGAGGGGTATAGAAAATGTATAAGACTAATGCGATTGGCTGATAAATTTCAAATACCTGTAGTAACATTTATAGATACACCTGGGGCTTATCCAGGAGTTGGAGCAGAACAAAGAGGACAAGCAGAAGCTATCGCAAGATCTATAGAATGCTGTATGTCTTTAGAAGTCCCCACAATCTCTATAATTATAGGAGAAGGTGGATCTGGTGGTGCTATAGCATTAGCATCATCAAATAAAATAATAATGTTAGAAAATTCTATTTATTCAGTTATTTCTCCTGAAGGATGTGCATCTATTTTATGGAGAGATTCTTCTAAATCTTTAGAAGCAGCCACTGCAATGAAACTTTCAGCAAATGATTTATTAGAACAAGGAATAATTGATGAAATCATCCCAGAACCACCTGGAGGAGCACACAGAAATAGAGACCAAGTGCTTTTAACAACAAGAGAAGTTTTAAGAAAAAATATTTTTGAATTAAAAAATTTAAGTAGAGAGGATATTTATAATCATCGTAAATCAAAATTTTTAGAAATAGGAAGAAAAAGTAAAATTATTTCTGGTTATGAAAAAGGATATAATAAGCTAGCTTTAAAAGAAAACATTTTAAATTTTTACAAAAAATTTGCTGCAAGTAAAAAAGTAGGTATAACAATATTATTAATTCTTATTTTATCTTTAATAACATTCTTATATTTTTAAAATTATTTGATGAATTTTTTTATTCTTTTGTAAGCAAATTAAAAGTTGTGGCGCGCCTGCTAGGAGTCGAACCCAGAACCTCCTGGTCCGTAGCCAAGCGCTCTATCCAGTTGAGCTACAGGCGCATTTCATTAGTTATTATCAGAGATAAATTATTATTTAAAGATAATTTCTCATGATAGAGAAATTATTGATTTTTAGTTAATAAAATATTGTTTTAAATACTTAACTTTTCATTTGTTTGGATTTTAATTGAAAGAATTTAGATTATCATCTAAAAATTGAAATAGATTATGAATGTAAATTCAAAAAATATAGTCATAACCTCTGCCACAAGAACGGCGATTGGTAAACTTGGTGGAAGTTTAAAAGATTTAACAAGTTATCAAATGGGTTCGATTGTAATTAAAGAAGCTTTAAAAAGATCTAAGGTTCAAGCAAAAGAAGTTGATGAAGTAATCATGGGCCAAGTTTTAACTGCCGGAACAGGTCAAAACCCCTCTCGGCAAGCCGCAATAGGAGCTGGTGTCCCAGTAGAAAAAACAGCTTATGTAATAAACCAAGTTTGTGGATCAGGATTAAGATCAGTTATTTCAGGTTATCAAAATATATTATTAAATGATTCAAAAATTTTAGTTGCCGGTGGCCAAGAAAGCATGTCAAATGCGCCATATACAATTGATATACGTGGTAAAAAAGAATTACTTTCATCAAACTTAGAAGACAGCATGATCAAAGATGGTTTGCTAGATGCTTTCAATAACTATCATATGGGTATAACTGCAGAAAATGTTGCTGAAAAATTAAATATTACAAGGCTCGACCAGGATAATTTTTCTTTTTTGTCTCAAGACAAAACACAAAAAGCAATTAAAGAGGGAAAATTTAAAAAAGAAATTGTTAAAACAGATTTAATAGAAGATGAAAATCCAAGAGAAAATATTACTATAGAAAAACTGTCTTCTCTTCAGTCTGTCTTTAAAGAAAATGGAACAGTAACAGCTGGAAATTCATCTGGATTAAATGATGGAGCAGCAGCAGTTGTTTTAATGGATAGTTTGGAAGCAGAAAAAAGAGGCTTAGATCCTTTAGCCAGAATAGTATCTTGGGCTACATGTGGTGTTGACCCGTCTTTAATGGGATTAGGTCCTATTCCAGCTTCAAAAAAAGCTTTAGAAAAAGCAAATTGGTCAGTTAAAGATTTAGATTTAATCGAAGCCAATGAAGCTTTTGCATCACAAAGTATAGCGTTTATAAAAGATTTAAAAATTCCAGCTGAAAAAGTAAATGTTAACGGTGGGGCGATCGCATTAGGTCACCCAATTGGCGCCTCAGGGACAAGAATTTTAGTTACACTTTTGCATGAAATGATAAGAAGAGATGTTAAAAAAGGGTTAGCCACACTATGCATAGGTGGAGGCATGGGTATTGCAATGTGTTTAGAGCGAAATTTTTAATTCTTTTTTAAATATTTTTGTAAAATTATTTTTTGAACCCAAAACTTACCATCTAAATTTTTATTTTTAAAAATAAAAAAATTTTCAATATTTTCTATAAACTGAATCATATAATATATAAATAATAATTAAATGGCTGAAAAAAGATAAAATTGTGTTATAAATAAAACTATAAAAATGACTGTTGAAATACTTGTTCCTGATATTGGAGACTTTGAAAGCGTTGAAATAATAGAAATATTAGTAAAAATTGGCGATGATATAAAAAAAAATGACCCAATTGTAACTTTAGAAAGTGATAAATCTAGCGTAGAGGTTCCCTCACCAATTAATGGTAAAATTTCTGAGATAAAAGTTAAAATAGGAGACAAGGTTTCAGAAGGAAATGTTTTAGTTTTAGTCGAAGATAATCAGCAAAATTTAAAAAAAATAAAAAAAGAAGAAACAAATTTAGTTAAAAAAGAAGAAAATATATTACCAATTACTGAAAAGATTATTAAAGAAGCTGAGTCTACAATAAACTCTAATGTCTCAAAAGAATCGCAACAAAAGGTTTATCCACAATCAAAGTCTATTGATATAGATCCAACAGAAACCCGAGAATGGTTAGACTCTTTAGAGTCTGTTTTAAAAAAAGATGGAACTGATCGTGCCCACTATCTATTAAAAAGATTAAGTGACGAAGCCTACAAAGAAGGTTCTAGTCAACCAATAACCAGAATTACACCTTATATAAATACAATACCTGTAGAATTAGAAACTAAATCTCCTGGAGATCAAAATATAGAAAGAAGAATTAGATCCTTAATTAGATGGAATGCTGCAGCAATGGTAGTTAAAGCGAATAAAAAAAACCCCGAACTTGGTGGCCATATTGGAACATTTGCTTCAGCAGCAACTTTATACGACGTGGGAATGAATCATTTTTGGCGAGGTAAAAATAATAAATTTGGTGGTGATCTTGTTTATTTTCAAGGTCATAGTGCTCCTGGAATGTATGCTCGAGCTTTTTTAGAAGGAAGATTATCAGCAACTCAATTAGGAAATTTTAGACAAGAAGTAGACTCTGACGGATTATCATCATATCCACATCCTTGGTTAATGCCGAAGTTTTGGCAATTCCCTACTGTATCAATGGGACTAGGACCTGTTTTATCAATTTATCAAGCCAGATTTACTAAATATTTAATTAATAGGGGATTGATAAAAGATGAAGGTAGAAAGATTTGGGCTTTTTTAGGAGATGGAGAAACAGATGAACCAGAGTCTTTAGGAGCAATAAGTTTAGCCTCAAGAGAAAAATTAGATAATCTTATATTTGTTATTAACTGTAATTTACAAAGATTAGATGGTCCAGTCAGAGGTAATGGAAAAATTATTCAGGAACTTGAAGGTATATTCAGAGGAGCAGGTTGGAATGTCATAAAAGTTGTGTGGGGATCATATTGGGATAATTTATTAGCTAAGGATAAATCAGGATTATTAATTAAAAGAATGAATGAATGTGTAGATGGAGAGTATCAAGCTTTTAAAGCAAACAATGGATCATATGTAAGAGAAAAGTTTTTTGGTAAATATCCAGAATTAAAAGATTTAGTTTCTACGATGACTGATAGAGATATATGGAAATTAAATAGAGGAGGTCATGATCCACATAAGGTATTTGCAGCCTATAACGAAGCAATAAAAACAAAAGACAAACCAACCGTAATCCTTGCAAAAACAATTAAGGGTTATGGAATGGGTAAATCTGGCGAAAGTATAAATATTACTCACCAACAAAAAAAATTAGGAGAAGAAGACTTACTTTATTATAGAGATCGTTTTGACATCCCCCTTACAAATGAACAAGTAAAAAATGTTGAGTTTTATAAACCAGATGAAAAATCAATTGAAATTAAATATTTAAAAGAAAGAAGAATGAAACTTGGTGGTAATTTACCTGAAAGAACATCTTATGCAAAATCAATTAAAAAACCTTCAAAAGATATTTTTGAAAATATGCTTAAGTCTTCTGGTGATAAAGAAATGTCAACTACCATGGCTTTAGTAAGAATGTTAACAAATTTATTAAGAGATAAAAATATAGCGCCTAGATTAGTTCCAATTATTCCTGATGAAGCAAGAACTTTTGGAATGGAAGGCTTTTTTAGAAAGATTGGAATTTATGCACATGAGGGACAAAAATATGAACCTGAAGACTCTGAACAATTAAGTTCATACCGAGAAGACAAAAAAGGTCAAGTGTTAGAAGAAGGGATAACAGAAACTGGAGCAATGTCATCTTTTATTGCTGCTGGAACTTCTTACTCTAACCATGATTTGGAAATGATACCTGTATATACTTTTTATTCTATGTTTGGTTTTCAGAGAGTAATGGATCTTATTTGGGCAGCTGGAGATTCTCAGACTAGAGGTTTTCTTATTGGAGCAACATCTGGCAGAACTACGTTAGCAGGAGAAGGCTTACAACATCAAGATGGACACAGTCATCTCTTAGCTTCTACAGTACCAAATTGTATAAGTTATGATCCTACATTTGCTTATGAACTTGCTGTAATTTTTCAAGATGGTCTCAAAAGAATGCACGATAAACAAGAAAATATTTTTTATTATTTAACAACGATGAATGAAAATTATAAACATCCAGAAATACCCAAAAATTGTGAAAAAGGTATTCTTAAAGGCATGTATCTATTTAAAGAATTTAAAAACAAAGGTAAAATAAATGTTCAACTGTTGGGCAGCGGAACAATTTTAAGAGAAATGATTTCTGCAGCTGAAATATTAAGCAATGAATATAATATCGATAGTGATGTTTGGAGCGTGACAAGCTTTAATGAGCTCAGAAAAGATGGAATGACAGTCGAAAGAAAAAATCTTTTAAACCCAAATCAAAAGCCTGAGAAGTCTTACGTGGAGGAATGTCTTGATAAAAAAGATGGACCAATTATTGCAGCTTCTGATTATATGAGAAGCTTTGCTGATCAAATAAGGCCTTATACATCTAAATCATTTTATTCTTTTGGTACTGATGGCTATGGAAGAAGTGATAGCAGAAAAAACTTAAGAAAATTTTTTGAAGTTGATAAAGAACATATTGTGACATATACATTAAGTGCGTTAGCTAAAGAACAACTTGTACCCTCAACTTATGCAGATAAAGCAATTAAAAAGTATAAAATTAATAAAGATAAACCAATACCTATAGTATTATAACAATGGAAAAAAAAGATTTACCAACTATTAGTGCTAGTCCAAAAACTAGAAAGTTTGCAAGAGAAGTAGGAGCTGATTTACGTTTAATAAAAGGATCACAAAGAGAAGGAAGAATTAGTGAGGAAGACGTAAAAACATTTGTTAAAAATTCATTCTCAGAGGTAACAACAAAAAAAAATGAAACAAAATTAGCTGAATATAATCATTCAGATTTTGGAGATATCGAAAAAAAATCTTTACCAAGAATAAAAAAAATTGCAGGACCGCATTTACAAAAATCCTGGAATGAAATTCCTCATGTCACACAGCACGATGAGGCAGATATTACTGAAATGGAATTATTTAGAAAATCATTAAGAGATTTATATAGTGGAGAAAAAATATCTATTACGCCATTGGCTTTTATTATCAGGGCTGTAGTTAAAGCTCTTAAAGATTACCCAAATTTTAACACTTCATTAGATTTAAAAAAAGATCAAATAATCTATAAAAAGTATTATCATATAGGAATTGCTGTAGACACACCGCATGGCTTAATGGTACCTAAAATTAGAGACGCAGAAAAAAAAGATATAACAGCTCTTGGAAAAGAATTAAAAAAGATAAGCAAACTTTCTGCAGAATTAAAAATTGATAAAAGAGAATTTTTTGGAGGATCTATGACAATTTCTAGTCTAGGAAGTATTGGGGGAAGTTTTTTTACTCCAATTATAAACCAACCTGAAGTTGCTATTCTTGGAGTCGGTAAAGCAGAAAAAAAACAAGTATTTATAAAAGATAAATATGAAAGTAGAATCATGCTTCCATTATCTCTTTCTTACGATCATAGAGTTATAGATGGAGCTGAAGGTGCACGTTTTTGTTCACATTTAAAAGAAAGCCTAGGAAAAGATTTTGCCTACAAATTAGCAGTTTGATTATATGACAAAAACGATGTCTTTAGTTAGTGCACTTTTATGCACTTTTATTTGGGGAACAACATTCATTGCACAAGATACAGGAATGGACGAAATTGGTCCACTTACATTTAATGGAGCTAGATTCTTTATTGGCTTTTTGTCTGTTTTGCCTTTTGCAATTCTTTTTGAAAAGAAAAAAATTATAAAGGAAATAAATCTTAATAAAAAACTTTTTTTTAAATTACTTTTTTTTGTTGGGTTATTTCTATTTTTAGGAACATATGTTCAGCAAGCAGCTTTGCTATATACTGACATTGCTAATGCTGCTTTTTTTACAATTTTTTATGTTCCAATAGTTCCAATAATTCTCTATTTTTTTTACAACAAGTCTATCCATTGGAGTATTTGGCCGTCTATTTTATTTTGTATAGCTGGTGTTTATTTATTAAGTGATTTTTCTAATGCTACAATGAGAAAGGGAGATGGTTTAGTTATACTATGTGCTATTTTTTGGAGTTTGCATATAATTTTTATAGGAAAATTTATAAAACAGTTTGATCTTCCTTTATCTTTTGGAGCTCTTCAAGCTTTGATAGTTGCTTTTTTTTCAACTTTTTTTGCAATAATTTTTGAAACAGTTACTTTTTCAAATATATTAAATGAATATATATCAATAATTTATGCAGGTGCATTATCAGGTGGAGTTGCTTTTACATTACAAATATATGCTCAAAAAAATATTTCTGCTGCACCAGCAGCTATAATCTTTTCTCTAGAGGGTGTTTTTGCTGCTGTAGCTGCATGGTTAATACTTAATCAAATTTTAGGTTTTAACAATATTTTGGGCTGTGTATTAATTCTTTTAGGTGTGCTTTTTTCACAGCTTGCACCTTTATATAAAAAAAAACTAAAAGTAAACTATACTTAATATAAATATTGAAAGTATTATTCTATAGAGTATGAATATTTTTAAACTAAATTTTTTGATAAAATTTAAAAAAATTGATATTGTAATATAAGAAAAAACAAAGGAAAATAACACAGCGCAAATAGCTAAAATATTTAGCTCAATGCTTTCTTCTTTATAAATATTATAAATTCCTAAAGAGCTAGCTGCTGTTAAGGCAGGTATAGCTAAAAAAAAAGAAATCTTGGATGAATCGAATCTACTAAAACCCATGATCCTTCCAGCGCTAATAGTAATACCAGCTCTACTTACACCTGGTATTAAAGACAAAACTTGAAATAAACCAAAAATAAGCGCTGATTTGTTAGAAAAATCATTTTTAATTAATTTTCTAACTTTTACTTTGTCGCTTATGTATAAAAAAATTCCAAATATAAGGCTCATCCAACCAATTAACTCTAAACCTCTTAGTTTTTCAATCAAACCAGTTTGATACAGAACATAACCGATTGGAATTATTGGAATTGTACCAACAATAATTTTTAGTAAAAAATTTTTATTATTTTTAAAATCAAATAAATCTTTTCTAAAATAAATTACTATCGCCATTAAAGAACCAAGGTGTAAACAAATATCTATTAATAAATTTTGATTTTCAAAAATATAATATTTAGAAATTAAGATAAGATGCGCAGAAGAGCTAATAGGTAAAAATTCAGTAATACCTTGAGTTATTGAAAGAATTAAAACTTCTATGTAAGATATGTAAGAAATCATTGATACTTATTATTGCATAGCAGATATGCAATATAAATTACAATTTTGCTGGATTTTTATTAAAAAAGGTCAGTTATTCTGTCCTAAAACTACTTTTAGGCTTATTTGTATTGATATAAAATACCTATAGAAAAAAAAATATGACTGAAAAAATGCTTAAATTTACTGAGTTAGAACAACAAACTCCAAAAAAAAGAAAAGTAGAAAATAGAGTAAGTGATTTTGAAGAAGTTTATGATGAATTTATTAACGAGAAAGCGAAGCAACAATCTAGCAGATGTTCTCAGTGTGGAGTCCCATTTTGTCAAGTTCATTGTCCGTTGCATAATAATATTCCAGACTGGTTAAAGCTTACAGCTGAAGGAAGGTTACAAGAGGCTAGTGAACTAGCTCACAGTACAAATAATATGCCAGAAATTTGTGGAAGAATTTGTCCACAAGATCGCTTATGTGAAGGGAATTGTGTAATTGAACAATCTGGACATGGAACTGTAACTATAGGTTCAGTAGAAAAATATATTACAGATACCGCATGGGATGAAGGCTGGATAAAACCAATCAAAGTAACTAAAGAAATTGATCAGTCAGTAGGAATTATTGGAAGTGGACCAGCAGGACTTGCATGCGCAGAAGAACTTAGAAAAGCAGGCTATAAAATAAGTATTTATGATCGATATGATAGAGCTGGAGGTTTATTAATTTATGGAATACCAAATTTTAAATTAGAAAAGTTTGTAGTTGAAAGAAGAACAAAACTTTTAAAAGAAGGAGGTATAGAATTTAATCAAAATATTGATGTAGGAAAAAATATAACTCTAGAAGAACTACAAGAAAAACATGACGCTATTTTAATAGCCACAGGAGTATACAAACCAAGAGAAATAGATTTACCTGGTAATAATTTAAAAAATATTTTTCCAGCAATGGAATTTTTAACTGCTTCTAATCGTAAAGGCTTGGGAGATAAAGTCCAGGACTTTGATAATGGAAAACTTAATGCTGAAAATAAAAATATTGTCGTAATAGGTGGTGGTGATACTGCTATGGATTGTGTAAGGACAGCAATAAGACAAAATGCTAAATCAGTAAAATGTCTGTATAGAAGGGATAAAGAAAATATGCCTGGATCAGCAAGAGAAGTAAATAACGCAGAAGAAGAAGGAGTAGAATTTTTATGGTTAACAAATCCTAAAGAATTTATTGGATCAGAAAAAATTTCTTCTTTAAAGATAGAAAAAATGCAACTTGGTGAACCAGACTCTTCTGGCAGAAAAACTCCAGAACCCATTACTAATTCTACTTTTGAAATTAAGACTGATATTGCTATTAAAGCACTTGGTTTTGATCCTGAGGACTTACCAAATATGTTTAACAATAATAATTTATCAGTATCTAAATGGGGGACTTTAAAAGTTGATAGAGATACAATGCAAACAAATATTCCAGGAGTTTTTGCAGCAGGCGATATAGTTAGAGGAGCCTCTTTAGTAGTATGGGCAATTAAAGATGGACGAGACGCTTCTTTGTCAATTAAAAAATATTTAGAATTTAAAAAACAAAAAAAAATTAAAGCAGCATAAAATGAAACTATATAAAAAAAATTTAAAAAAATTAATTGAAGGTAATGTTTATAATCCCAAGGATGAACATGATGCATGTGGAGTTGGCTTTGTTGCAGCTACAGACGGAAAAAAATCCAGAAAAATTGTAGACTTTGGGATACAAGCTTTAAAAGCTGTGTGGCATCGAGGTGCAGTAGATGCTGATGGAAAAACTGGTGACGGAGCAGGGATTCATTTAGAAATACCAACCGATTTCTTTATTGAAAGAATAGAAAATGCAGGAAGAAAGCATACGGAAGGCACAATTTGTGTGGGCATGGTTTTTCTTCCTAGAAATGATTATAGCTCTCAAGAAAAGTGCAAAACTATTGTAGAAAATGAATTATTATCTAAAAATTATTATATTTATAGATGGAGACAAGTTCCAGTAAATGTAAAAGTATTAGGAGTAAAAGCAGACTTTAATAGACCAGAAATTGTTCAAGTAATTTTCAAATCAAACAACAAAGAATTAAAAGATGATGATTTAGAAAGAGACTTATTCGTAGTTAGAAAAAGAATTGAAAAACAATCTAATCTTTTAAAATTAAAAGATTTTTATATATCTTCTTTCAGTTCAAGATCAATTATTTACAAGGGAATGTTTCTAGCAGAATCTTTGTCAGATTTTTATCCTGATTTAATGGATAAGAGATTTATTTCAAAATTTGCAATTTTTCATCAAAGATATTCTACCAATACTTTTCCTAGCTGGGATTTAGCACAGCCATTTAGAACCTTAGCTCATAATGGAGAAATTAATACAATTAAAGGAAATGTTAATTGGATGAAAGTTCACGAACAAGACATGAACAATAAATTGTTTAAAAATATTGAAGACTTAAAACCTGTTATTGGAGAAGGAAACTCAGACTCTGCAGCTTTAGATAATGTTTTTGAATTATTAATTAGATCTGGAAAGTCTGTTCCTCTTACAAAACTTATGCTTATACCTGATGCGTGGTCAAAAAGAAGAAAAACTGTTTCAAAAGCTCACCAACAACTTTTTAATTTTTTAAATAGTACAATTGAACCTTGGGATGGACCAGCAGCAATCGCTGCTACAGATGGAAAATGGATAATAGCTGCTCAAGATAGAAATGGACTAAGACCTTTAAGATATAGCATTTCCTCAGATAATATTTTGTTTGCTGGCTCTGAAACAGGGATGATCCCGTTTCAAGAAGAAAAAATTAATTTTAAAGGAAGGTTAGGACCTGGCCAAGCAATTGCAGTTGATCTTGAAAAGGGCCAAGTTTATGATAGCAAAAGTCTTAAAAATAAAATTTCTAAAGACTATAAAAAATATAATAAACAAATTATTGATTTAGATAAAAAATTTTATATCTCTAAAGAAAAATTTAATTATAGTGGTGATGAATTAAGGCGAAGACAATTTTTAGCTGGCATGAGTATAGAAGATTTAGAACTTATACTTCATCCAATGGTAGAAGACATGAAAGAAGCTGTTGGATCAATGGGAGATGACACTCCTGCTGCAGTGTTATCTGATAAATACAGACCTTTATCTCATTTTTTTAGGCAAAACTTTAGTCAAGTCACAAATCCTCCTATTGATTCTTTAAGAGAAAATGAAGTTATGAGTTTAAAAACACGTTTTGGAAACACTGGTAACATTTTGGATTTTGAAAATTTAACAGAGGACAACATATATGTTTTAGAAAGCCCAGTATTATCTAATTCACAATTTTCTAAATTCTCAGAATTTTTTAAAGAAAACATAAGAACAATAGATTGCACTTTTAACATTGAAGAAAGTTTAAAAGATAGATTAGATAAATTGCGTATAGAGGCAGAAGTTGCAATTCGAGAAGGAGCAAAACATTTAATTTTAAGTGACAAAGAAGTTAGTGAAAAAAAAGTTCAAATACCAATGGCTTTAGCAATTGGATCAATTAATTCAAGACTTACAAGTTTAGGCATTAGAGGTTTTGCTTCAATTAATATTCAAACCAGTGAAATCTTAGATACACATTCGTTTGCAGTCTTGTTAGGTGTTGGTGCCACTACAATCAACCCCTATATTGCGATTGATTCAATTTTTCAAAGGTATCAAAAAAAATTATTTGAAAAAATGAGCTTTGAAGAATGTGTTAAAAGATACATAAAATCTATAGACAATGGATTGCTTAAAATAATGTCTAAAATGGGCATTTCAGTTTTAAGTGCTTATAGAGGGGGATGCAATTTCGAGGCAGTTGGATTAAGTAGATCAGTTGTAGCAGAATACTTTCCAGGGATGGTTTCAAGAATATCAGGGATAGGAATAAGTGGAATCGAAAAAAAAATAAAAGAATTGCACGCAAAAGCTTTTCAAAGCAATGTTTTAATTCTTCCAATCGGAGGTATCTACAAGTATAGAAAAAATGGTGAAACTCATCAGTATCAAGGTAAATTAATTCATATGCTACAAAGTGCTGTAACATCAAATTCTTACAAAGTTTATAAAAAATATAGTCAAGGAATTCATGATTTACCAGTAATAAATTTAAGAGATCTTGTAGACTTTAAAAAACTAAAAAAATCAATTAATATTAAAGAGGTTGAGTCAATCGAAAGTATTAGAAAAAGATTTGGAAGTGGAAGTATGTCTCATGGTGCACTTTCTTCAGAAGCTCATGAGACTTTAGCAATTGGAATGAATAGAATAGGAGCAGCTTCTTGTAGTGGCGAAGGAGGAGAGGATTCAAAAAGATTTATTAAAAGACCAAATGGAGACAGTGCTAATTCCAAAGTTAAGCAAATAGCTTCCGCTAGGTTTGGAGTAACTATTGAGTATCTAAATAACTGTAGTGAAATAGAAATAAAAATTTCCCAAGGTGCTAAACCTGGTGAAGGAGGACAGCTTCCGGGTTTTAAAGTATCAGAAGAAATTGCAAAGTTAAGACATTCTACTCCTGGAGTAACTTTAATATCTCCTCCGCCCCATCATGATATATATTCCATAGAAGATTTAGCTCAACTTATTTATGATCTTAAACAATCTAATCCTAGAGCAAGAGTAGGTGTAAAGTTAGTGGCATCGAGTGGGATTGGTACAATTGCAGCTGGAGTAGCCAAAGCTAAGGCAGACGTTATATTAATTTCAGGTCATTCTGGAGGCACTGGAGCTAGCCCTCAAACAAGTGTAAAATTTGTAGGAATACCTTGGGAAATGGGACTTACTGAAGTAAATCAAGTTTTAACACTAAATAATCTTAGACATAAAGTTACTTTAAGGACTGATGGAGGATTAAAAACAGGTAGGGATGTAGTTATTGCAGCAATGATGGGAGCAGAGGAGTTTGGAATTGGAACTACTTCATTAGTTGCAATGGGTTGTATTATGGTAAGACAATGTCATTCTAATACTTGCCCAGTTGGTATTTGTACTCAAGATGAAGATTTAAGAAAAAAATTTACTGGCACTCCTGATAAAGTTGTAAATTTGTTTAGTTTTATAGCTGAAGAAGTAAGGGAAATTTTAGCAGAAATAGGCTTTAAAAGTTTAAATGAAATTATTGGAAGAAGTGATCTTTTAAAACAAGTAAGTAGAGGAACATCAAACTTAGATGATTTAGATTTAAGCCCCCTTCTTGTTCAAGCAGATCCTGGAGAATATAAAAGACACTCTACTCCTAATTTAATTAATAAAGTTCCAGATACATTAGATGAAAAAATTTACAAAGATGTAAAAATTTTAATTGATAAAGAAAAAAATATTGAAAAAAACTATCAAATTAAAAACGTAGATAGAGCCGTCGGAACTAGATTATCCCATTATATTTATGAGCATTTTAAAGAAAAGGATTTAACACAAGACTGCATAAAAATTAATCTTAATGGGTCTGCAGGCCAATCTTTGGGAGCTTTTGCAATTAAAGGTTTAAAACTAAATATAGAAGGAGATGCAAATGATTATGTTGGAAAAGGACTTTCTGGTGCAACTATAGTGGTTAAACCACCATTAAAAAGCAATTTAATAAGTCACGAAAATACTATAATTGGAAACACAGTGCTTTATGGAGCCACATCAGGAAAACTTTTTGCATCTGGACAATCAGGAGAAAGATTTGCTGTAAGGAACTCAGGTGCAGTAGCGGTAATCGAAGGATGTGACTCTAATGGATGCGAATATATGACAGGAGGAACAGTGGTTATTTTAGGAAAAATAGGAGATAATTTTGCAGCAGGTATGACCGGGGGTATGGCATTTATTTATGATCCAAATCAAGAATTTGAAAACTATGTTAATCCTAACTCGGTAATTTGGCAGAAACCTGAAACAGAACATTGGGTTAAATATTTAAAAAAACTTATTAGTAATCATTTTCAAGAAACACAGTCAAAAATAGCATTTAAGATATTAGATAACTACGAAGAAGAACTAAAAAATTTCCAACAAGTCTGTCCAAAAGAAATGATTGACAAATTGTCAAATCCTATATCTTTAAAAACTATCGTTTCAAAAGCGATTTAACATTACATGAAAGAAAATTTTAAATTATTATGTTTTGGTTTTGGGCAAGTAGCAAAGTATTTTGTTAAAAATCTTATTAAAAATCAATTTAAATTTGAGTTAATCACAACAAATACAACAAAAACACAATTTAAAGATTTTGATGGTTTAAAATACAAGTCTTATTATTTTTTTAATAATTTATATGACAAAGAATTATTGGAAGATTTAAGATCTTCAAATAAAATTTTAGTTTCCATTCCACCTAAAAATGAAAAAGATATTGTTTTAGAAACCTTTAATCAAATATTTCAAAAAAATAATTTTGATTGGGTTACTTATTTATCTGCAACAAGTGTTTATGGTAATAAGAATGGAGAATGGGTTAATGAAGATGTAAATCCTGAACCTACTAATAAAAGAGGAATTTTGAGATTAAAAGCAGAAAATGATTGGTTAAAATTTCATAAACTTTTTAATTTACCAGTTCAAATATTTCGTTTGTCTGGAATTTATTCTCTTGAAAATAATATACTCAAGAGGCTAAAAATGGGAGACCTAAAAATTATCAAAAAGAGTAATCATTTTTTTTCAAGAATACATGTTGAGGATATTGCTCAAATTTTAACTATTTCTTTAAAAATAAAAAAACCAGGAGAAATTTTTAATATTTCAGATGATTATCCTTGTAGTAATAAAGAGATTGCAAAATATGCTGCGAAAATTATGAAAACAAATGATCCTGAAGAAATTAATTTAGAAGATATTAAAAGTGAAATGTTAAAGGAATTTTATAAAGACTCAAAAAAAGTAGATAATAAAAAGATGAAGTTTTTTTTTAATTACAAGCTAAAATATCCCACATATAAAGATGGTTTAAAGATGATTAAAGATCATAAAATTTAATGCACTGCAGATTTTTTTTAAATCACTTTTTCTAGAAAGGCTATGATCACCATTTTTAATTTTTATAAGTTTTTTATTTTTTCCTTTAAAATAATTTAGAATTTTTTTTGAAAATCTGGTTGGTACAACTTTATCTTTTAAACCATGAAAAAGAACAATAGGAATTTTTAAATCAATATTTTTTTTTAAAATTTTATTTTTTTTTCCATCAAATATTAACTGTTTTGTTAAAGGATAATTAAATCCACCATGATCAAGGTAATAAATTTTTTTTTTAATAATAATTTTTTTAATTTTATTACTAAATTTATCCCACATTAATTTTTGAAGAAATTCAGGAGCAGAAGCTATTCCAATAAAACCTTTAACTTGATTTTTAAATAATTTAATTAGATTTAAAGCAATCCAACTTCCCATACTAGAACCTACAAATATTAAATTTTTATTTTTATTTTTTAAATTAATTAATTGTTTAGATTGATTGGTCCATTTTGAAATATTGCCTTCGGTGAATTTACCACTAGACTTACCATGACCCGAGTATTCAAATTTTAGAAAATTAATTTTTCTTCTTTTACAAAATTTTTGAATTTGAGATGGTTTTTCTCCAACCATGTTTGACATAAATCCGTGAAAAAAGACTACAGTCGTTTGGCTATTATTGTTTAAAAAATAATATTTAATACGTTTTTTATCTGACGTTAAAAAGTATTTTGATCCTCTATAGGTCATTTAAAATTTTTAATTTATTAAAAATAATACTATAACATTAAAATTAACAATTATTTTAAAAAATGAATATTTTACAAGTCATACCAAAATTAGGCTTCGGGGGAGCGGAAACAGGGTGTTTTGATTTGGCACACTACTTGTATGAAAAAAATTGTAAATCATTTATAGCTACTGGTGGTGGTGACCTAATTAAATATATTAATAAAGATAAAGTTAAAGTTTTTAAATTTTTAGTACATTCAAAAAATCCATTAATTATTTTGATAAATACTTTTATATTAATTTTTATAATAGTGTTTTATAAAATTGATATTGTACATGCTAGAAGTAGAGCTCCTGCTTGGTCGTGTTTAGTAGCAACTAAAATTACGGGAATAAAATTTGTAACAACTTTTCATGGAACTTATAACTTTAATAACAAGATTAAAAAGTTTTACAATTCTATTATGGTTCGTTCTGATTTAGTTATTGCAGGTTCTAACTTCATTTTTTCTCACGTTAGTTCAAATTATAAAAATTTTTTTGATAATAACAAAAGGAAATTAATGGTTATATTTAGAGGAATTAATACAAATTATTTTGATGATAGAAAAGTTTCTCAAACTAAAAAAGACTCTCTTTATCAAAAAACAAAAATTGAAAAAGATTTTTTTAAGATATTGCTTCCAGGAAGAATAACTAAATGGAAAGGGCATAAAGTTTTTCTAGAAGCTTTAAATATTTTAAGTCAAAAGGAGAATACCAAACCATTTGTTGCGATAATACTTGGAAGTGATCAAGGTAGAACGGTTTATAAAAAAGAACTTATATCACTAGTGTCAAAATATAAATTAAACCAAAAGGTAAAATTTATTGATAAATGTGAATCAATGCCTGTTATATATAGTATTGCTGATATAGTTATTTCATCATCAATTGAGCCAGAGGCTTTTGGACGTGTTTCTGTTGAAGCTCAGTCAATGCGCAAACCTATTATAGCAAGTAATTTAGGTGGCTCAAAAGAGACTATTATGAAAGAAAAAAGTGGTTATTTATATGATAGTAAAAACCCAAATGATCTAGCTGATATTATTTATTCTTTCATGAATATGAGCTTAGAATCGTTGAAATCTTTTGGAATAGAGGGTAGAAAAAATATTCTTAAGAAATTTGATGTTGAAAAAATGTGTAACACCACTTTTACTGAGTATAATAAATTGATAAGTTAACTAATATTAATGCCTAATATACAATTACCAAATGGAAAAAAAATTTCTTTTAGCAAAGCTATAGATGGTTTTGAGATTGCTAAAAAAATAAGCATCTCTTTATCTAAAGAAGCCTGCGTAATGGAAGTTAATGGCACACTTAAGGATTTAAGTTCTTTAATAAAAGAAGATGCAGCAGTTAGAATTATCACAAAAAAAGATAAAGAAGGACTTGAAGTTTTAAGACATGATACAGCTCATATAATGGCTATGGCAGTCCAAGAATTATATCCTGGAACACAAGTTACAATTGGTCCTGTTATAGAAGATGGTTTTTTTTATGATTTTGCTAGAAAAGAATCTTTTACAAGCGAAGATTTGAAAAAAATTGAAAAAAAAATGTCAGAAATTATAGATAGAGATTTAAAAACTAAAAAAGAGATTTGGAAAAGAAAAGATGCAATAGAGCATTTTAAAAAAATAGGAGAAAAATATAAAGCTGAAATAATTGAAAGTATTCCCGATAAAGAAGAAATTTCAATATATCATCATGGCAATAGTTGGTATGATCTTTGTAGAGGGCCACATCTAGCCTCATCAGGAAAAATTGGAAAAGCTTTTAAACTTACTAAAGTTTCGGGAGCCTATTGGAGAGGAGATTCTAACAATGAAATGCTGCAAAGAATTTATGGAACTTGCTGGAGAAATCAAAAAGAACTAGATGATTATTTGAATAGACTTGAAGAAGCAGAAAAAAGAGATCACAGAAAACTTGGAAAGGATATGGATTTATTTCATTTTAGAGAAGAGAGTCCAGGAGCAGTCTTTTGGCATCCAAAAGGGTGGAATTTATTTCAAAAACTTGTTGATTATATGAGAATAAAACAAAAACAAGCTGGGTATAAGGAAATTAATACTCCAGAAATATTAGACAGAACTCTGTGGGAAAAATCAGGGCACTGGGAAAAGTTTGGTGAACACATGTATACTTCAACCACTCCTGACGAAAAAGTTTTTGCTATAAAACCAATGAATTGTCCCGGGTGTGTTCAGGTATTTAATCAAGGAATAAAAAGTTATAGAGATTTACCTATAAAACTATCTGAATTTGGAAAAGTTCATAGATATGAACCCTCTGGTGCCTTGCATGGATTATTAAGGGTTAGGGCATTTACACAAGATGATGCACATATATTTTGTACAGACAATCAAATAACTGAAGAATGTTTAAAGGTTACAAACTTGATTTTAAGTATTTATAGAGATTTAGGTTTTAAAGATATTTTTTTAAAATATTCTGATAGACCAGAACAAAGAGTTGGAGACGATAGTGTATGGGATAAATCTGAAGCAGCTTTATTGCAGGCTATAAAAGAGTCAAAACTTGAATATACGGTTAACAAAGGTGAGGGAGCATTTTATGGTCCTAAAATTGAATTTGTATTGAGAGACGCAATTGGTAGAGATTGGCAATGTGGAACATTGCAAGTAGACTTAAATCTTCCTGCCCGATTAGGAGCCTCTTACATAGATAAAGAAGGAGAAAAAAAAATACCAGTAATGCTTCACAGGGCTTTATTTGGTTCACTCGAACGTTTTATTGGAATTTTAATTGAGCATTATGCTGGCAAGTTACCAATTTGGTTATCACCAATTCAAGCTGTAATATTACCAATATCACCAGAATTTGATGATTATGCAAAAAAGATCTATGAACAAATATTAAAAGCAGATATAAATTCTCAAGTGGATTTAAAAAATCAAAAAATAAATTTTAAAATTAGAGAATACTCTTTGTCTAAAGTACCACTCTTACTAATATGTGGGCAAAAAGAAAAAGATAGCAATAGTGTTACTATAAGAAAATTAGGGGAAGAAAAACAAGAGTTTTTAAAAGTTTCTGAGGCAATAAATTATATTTCTAAAAAATCTAAATTTCCAATTAACTAAGTGGCATATCCAAAACAAAATTATTTTCAAAGAAGGACCAAACAAAGGGGCCCAAGAACTAATCATAGAATAAATTCACCACAAGTTCAGGTAATAACAAATGATGGTGAAAATCTTGGTGTAATCCCAACACAAGAAGCTATTAAAATTGCTCAAGAAAGAAATTTAGATTTAATAGAAATATCACCAAATGCAAAACCGCCAGTTTGTAAAATTGTTGACATTGGAAAATTTAGATATGAGTTACAAAAAAAAGCAAAAAAAGCAAAAAAGAAACAAAAAATTTCTAATTTAAAAGAAATAAAGATGAGGCCTGGAACTGAAATACATGACTATAGTTTTAAAATAAAAAATGCTAAAAAGTTTCTAGAAAAGGGAGATAAAGTTAAATTTACAGTAAGATTTAAAGGAAGAGAAATGCAACATGTGCAGCTTGGAAAAGAACTTTTAAAAAGAGTTGAGGCAGACACTCAAGAAATAGGAAAAGTAGAATTAGCCCCTAAGTTTGAAGGAAGGCAAATTATAATGATCATACAACCCCTTTAAATACTGAAATATTAGTTATTGTAAAATAAACTTATAATTCGTATAACCGACCAAATTTATGCCAAAATTAAAAACAAAAAGTTCAGCAAAGAAAAGATTTAGAATAACTGCTAAAGGTAAAGTGAAAATGGGCCAAGCAGGTAAACGTCATGGGATGATAAAAAGAACAAACTCTCAAATTAGAAAACAGAGAGGTACAACAATCATGTCTAAACAAGATACAAAAATAGTTAAATCTTATATGCCATATAGCTTGAGAGGATAGAATGTCTAGAGTTAAAAGAGGAGTTACAAGTCACGCGAAACATAAAAAAGTTTTAAAAGCTGTCAAAGGACAATGGGGTAGAAGAAAAAATACAATAAGAGCAGCTAAGCAAGCTTTAGAAAAATCACTTCAATACGCTTATAGAGACAGGAAAGCCAAAAAAAGAGATTTTAGATCTTTGTGGATACAAAGAATTAACGCTGGTGTTAGAGAAGAAGGTTTGACTTATGCCAAGTTTATTAATGGCCTAAATAAGTCAGGAATTAAGCTTGATAGAAAAGTATTAGCTGACATAGCATATAATAACCCTGAAGCCTTTAAATCTTTAGTAAAAAAAGTACAATCGTCACTTAACTAATTAAGATAATTCAATTATCCTAATAGATATAAAGAATCATAAAAAAGTATTTTGATATGGAAAACTTTAATCAAATTGAATCTACTATATTGGACAAGATAGAAAAAATAAGTGACAGAAACACTTTTGATACAGCAAAGACTGAAATTTTTGGAAAGAAAGGGATTGTTACTGAACTATTTAAAAAAATTGGTAGTTTAGATCAAAATTATAAAAAAGAATATGCTTCAAAGCTTAATTCTTTAAAAACAAAAATAACAGAAATTCTTGAAAAAAAACTTAATGATTTAGGTCAATCAGAAATTAATAAAAAACTTAAAAATGAAAAGGTAGATGTAACTTTACCAGGAAGGTCATATTATTCTGGAAAAATACATCCCGTATCTCAAGTTATAGATGAAGTGACTTCAATTTTTTCTGAAATTGGATTCTCTGTTGAAGAAGGCCCTGATATTGAAAATGAATATTATAATTTTTCAGCATTAAACACTCCAAAAGATCACCCAGCTAGAGACATGCATGATACTTTTTATCTTGACCAGTCTAAGGATTTACTTTTAAGAACTCACACATCTCCAGTACAAATTAGAACAATGTTAAAAAGTAAACCACCTTTTAAAATCATTGCACCTGGGAGAACTTATCGATGCGATAGCGACCAAACACACTCTCCTATGTTTCATCAACTTGAGGGTTTACATATAGATAAAAATATAAACATGGGTCATCTTAAAGGCTGTTTATATTATTTTGTAAAAAAATTTTTTGAGGTTGAAAAGGTAAAAATAAGATTTAGACCAAGTCACTTTCCTTTTACAGAACCATCAGCAGAAGTAGATATTGGTTATAAAATTGAAAATGGAAAAATTAAAGTAGGTGAAGGAGATAAATGGTTAGAAGTACTTGGCTGTGGAATGGTTCATCCAAATGTTTTAAAAAATGCAAAAGTAAACCCAAATAAATATCAAGGTTATGCATTTGGTGTTGGCCTAGATAGATTAGCTATGTTGAAATATGGGATTAATGATTTAAGAGCATTTTTTGAGAGTGATATTAGATGGTTAGAGTTTTATGGGTTTGACCCTCTCGATGTTCCAACTAATTACAGAGGTCTTAGTAGATGATAACTTCTCTTTCATGGTTAAAAAATCATATTTCAACAAGAGCAAACACCCAACAAATAGTTGAGCGCTTAACTGAGATTGGACTAGAAGTAGAAAGTGTCAAATCTCCAGAAAGTGAAAGGGATAATTTTATTATTTGTAAGATTATTAAAGCTGAAAAACATCCAAATGCGGATAAATTAAAATTATGTGATGTAAAAATTGGGAATGATAAATTAGTGAAAGTTGTTTGTGGGGCAACAAATGCTAAAGATGGTTTATTTACAGTATATGCTCCTCCAGGATCAATTATTCCAAAAACAAAAACCAAATTAAAAGTAGCAAAAATTAGAGGCATAGAGTCTTTTGGTATGCTTTGTTCTGGAAGTGAGCTTGATGAATCCCTAGAAAAAGATGGAATAATTGAATTACAAAAAAATGAAAAAAATATAGGTGAAAAATATTTTAAGTCTTCAGCAGAAGAGGTAATTGATATAGCTGTTACTCCTAACAGGCCAGATTGCTTAGGTGTAAGAGGTATCGCAAGAGATTTAGCTGCATCAGGGTTAGGCCAATTAAAAAAACAATCTAAAATTAAAATAAATCAAAAATTTAAACAGACAATAAAGATTTCTATAACTAAAGAAAAAAATCAAGGCTGTGCTGTTTTTGGAAGTATATATATAAAAAATGTCCAAAATAAAGAAAGCCCAGATTGGTTAAAAAATAAAATTATATCTCTGGGTTTAAAGCCTATTTCATCAATAGTAGATATTACTAATTATGTTATGTACGATTTGAATAGACCTTTGCATGCCTACGACGCTGATAAAATTAATAAAGAAATCATAGTAAGAAATTCTAAAAAAGAAGAGTCTTTTGAAGCTCTAGATAATAAAAATTATACACTAGATAGTAATATGTGTGTGATTACAGATAAGACAGGTGTATTAGGGCTTGGCGGTATAATAGGTGGAATTAGATCTGGAACAGAAGTATCAACAAAAAATATTTTATTGGAATCTGCTTATTTTTTCCCATCAGGAATAAGAAGAACTGCAAAAGGCTTAAATATTGACACAGATGCAAAGTATAGATTTGAAAGAGGTATAGATCCAAATTCCATACAGGAAGGATTAGAACTAGCAACAAGACTAATTTTAGATATATGTGGTGGAGAAGCTAGCAAATTTTCAATAGCAGGAAAATTAAAGAAAAGTGTTAAATCGATAGATCTAAGTCATGAAAAATTTTTTAGTGTCATTGGTTCTAAGATTAGTGAATCTGAAACAAAAAAAATATTAACTTTTTTAGGATGTGAAATAGGAAAAAGAAAAAAAGGTATAAAAGTATTGCCCCCATCATGGAGACCAGATCTTAAAGAGGATATTGATCTCATTGAAGAATTAGTAAGAATGAAAGGTTATAATACGATACCTCTAATAAGTCCCCAGAAAGATAATATTAAAGATACTTTGAATTATAGACAAAAACTTTTTCATTTTTCACAAAGATCTGTTGCTTCAAAAGGTTTTACAGAAGCTATTACCTGGTCTTTTACAGATTCTAAAGTAGATAGTTTTTTTTCTGAATTAAAAAATGAAATTAAAATTTTTAATCCAATATCAAGTGACCTCGATGTTTTAAGGTCATCACTTTATTCAAATTTAATGATAAGTGCTAAAAACAATATTCACAGAAATTTTGAAGACTTAATGTTGTTTGAAATTGGTCCAGTTTTTCAAGGAAAAGAACCAGGAAAACAATTAACAATGATAGGAGCAATCAAAACAGGAAAATACTCAAGAAAAAATTGGATAGAAAAAGAGAGAAATTTTGATGTGTTTGATATTAAAAATGATGCTTTAAGAACTTTAATTGAAATTGGAATTGATAGTTCAAAAATATCAGTCAGCAACAAGACAAAAAAATGGTATCATCCAGGCAGATCAGGGTTACTTTCATTAGGCTCGATAAATGGACCTGAGTTAGGATATTTTGGAGAAATTCATCCTTCAATAATTAAAAAACTGGATCTAAGAGTTGAAAGCATTTTAGGCTTTGAAATTTTTATGGACAATATTCCTGAATCAAGAAAAAAAATTAGAGAAGCTAAAAGAATTTTTACTGTATCAGATTATCAAAAAGTTGTTAGAGATTTTGCTTTTGTTATTGATGAAAAGTTTAGTTCAAGTGAAATTACTAATTTAGTTAAAAATATAGATAAAGAATTAATTAAAATTGTTAAAATATTTGATGTTTATCAAGGAGAAAATATACAATCAGGTAAAAAATCTATCGCTTTTAGTGTAACTCTAGAGCCAAAAGATAAAACTCTAAGTGAAAATGATATTGATAAAATAAGTAAGAAAATAATATTTACAGTTCAAGATGTAACTGGCGCTACAATAAGATCATAATGTCAAATAATAATAATATCCGTAATTTTTCTATAATTGCGCATATCGACCATGGAAAATCAACAATAGCCGACAGAATAATTCATAAATGCGGTGGATTAACAGATAGAGAGATGAAATCTCAAGTTTTGGATTCTATGGATATAGAAAGAGAACGAGGAATAACAATAAAAGCTCAAACTGTTAAATTAAAATATAAGTCAAAAAATGGAAAAGATTATATTTTAAATATCATCGACACCCCAGGTCATGTTGATTTTGGTTACGAGGTAAGTCGCTCACTGTCTGCTTGCGAAGGATCCTTGCTAATCGTTGATAGCACTCAAGGAGTTGAAGCACAAACTTTAGCAAATGTATATCAAGCATTAGAAATTAATCATGAAGTTATTCCAATTTTAAATAAGATAGATTTGCCTGCTTCAGATATTGAAAAAACAAAAAAAGAAATAGAAGATGTTGTTGGGATTGAAACTTCAAATGCTATTAACTGTTCTGGAAAAACAGGAGAGGGTATTGAAGATATTTTAGAAGGAATAATAAATATTTTACCAGCACCCACTGGAAACCAATCAAAAAAATTAAAATCATTATTAGTTGATAGTTGGTATGACACTTATTTAGGAGTAGTTATTTTAGTCAGGGTTATTGATGGTAAAATTAAAAAAAATATGAAAATTAAATTAATGTCAAACAACGAAGAGTATATAATAGAAAAAGTAGGAGTTTTTACCCCTAAACCAGTAGATATAGAAGAATTGAATGCTGGAGAGATTGGATTCATAATAGCTGGTATTAAAACTTTATCTGAAACAAAAGTTGGAGACACCATATGCGATGCATCAAATCCAGTAAGTGAACCTTTATCAGGATTTAAACCGAGTAAACCAGTTGTTTTTTGTGGATTGTTTCCAGTAGATAGTTCGGAGTATCAAAAATTAAAAGATGGCCTAGGTAAACTTAAACTTAACGATTCTAGTTTTTCTTATGAAGCAGAGTCTTCTAGCGCACTTGGATTAGGCTTTAGATGTGGGTTTCTTGGCTTGTTACATTTAGAAATAATTACTGAAAGGCTTGAAAGAGAATTTGATGTAAATTTGATAACTACTACTCCTGGAGTAATTTATAAAGTTCATAAAATTAAAGGTGAAATTATTGATTTGCAAAATCCATCTAGTATGCCCGACCCTACTCAAATTAAAAAAATAGAAGAACCATGGATCAAAGCTACTATAATAACACCAGAAGAATATTTGGGATCTATTATAAAAATTTGCCAAGACAAAAGAGGTTTGCAAAATAACTTAAGCTATTCAGGGAACCGAGCAGTTTTATCTTACGATCTTCCTCTTAACGAAGTTGTTTTTGATTTTAATGACAGGTTAAAATCTGTCTCTAGCGGATATGCTAGTTTTGATTATGAAATAACAGAGCATAAAGAAGGTAATTTGGTAAAACTTGGCATTTTAGTCAACAGTGATCCAGTTGATGCTCTTGCAATGATAATTCATAAAGATTTTGCACAAAAAACTGGAAGACAAGTTTGTGAAAAATTAAAAGATCTAATCCCAAGGCATAACTTTATGATACCAATTCAAGCAGCTATAGGTGGAAAAATAGTAGCAAGAGAATCAATAAAAGGATTTTCAAAAGATGTACTTACCAAGATTCATGGTGGTGGTGCTGGAGATAGGAAAAAGAAATTACTCAAGAAACAAAAAAGAGGAAAAGCTAGATCAAAACAATTTGGAAGAGTGGAAATTCCACAAGAAGCTTTTATTGGTGTTTTGAAAATAAATAAAGAATAAAAAATCAAATATTCTTAAGTTCATCTAATACTTCTTTTGCATGATCTTTTACTCGAACATTTGACCATATTCTATGAATTTTCCCCTTTGCGTTTACTAAAAAAGTAGTTCTAATAATTCCCATAAATTTTTTTCCTAAGAATGATTTTTGACCCCAAACTTGGTATTTTTTTAAAACTATAAGTTTTTCATCAGACAATAAATCAAATTTTAATTTATATTTTTTTTTAAACTTTAAATGGCTTTCAATACTATCTTTTGAAATTCCAAATATTAAAGTATTATTTTTAGAAATTAAGTTATTTAATTTACTAAAATCTTTAGATTCAATTGTACAACCAGGCGTATCATCTTTTGGATAAAAAAATAAAATAATATTTTTTTTTTTAATTTTTTTAAGTTCAAAAATAGAACCATCTGTACTTGGCAACTTAAAGTTTGGTGCTAATATTTTAGTTTTTAACATCGTTCTGTATAGATATAGTTAATTTAATTTTTTGTTTTAATGATATCTTTTACAGATTGTTTTATTATTGATGGAAACATATCTTTATTAAATAAAACATTAGTCGACATTGCACATTCAAAAGTACATTTACATTTTGTATCTTTTATTTTTGTTCTTAAGTCTTTCGCTTGTTTAGATTTAAATATTTCACTTACACTTATTTTAGGATCATTTATATTACCTAAATTATCTTGCAATATTTCGCATGGTTTTAATGATCCATCTTCCATTGAAACATAGCTTAAATTTCCAGCAGTGCACGGTGTAACAAATTTTTCTTCTTTAGCTACTGTCAAAATTAAATCTTTTTGTACTTTTTCTTTAGCTTTAAGAATTAAATTGCTTAACAAACCATAAGATTTTTTAGTTCTTATTTTATCATATTCATTTATAGCTGCTTCATAACCTTGTATTATTTCATCTTTAACTTTTGGACCATTTAAAGTGTGATGTCGAAATAAATTAATTGAAATAGATGTTGGGTTAAATTCTTCATACAAGCTGTTTATAGTTCCAGGGAAAAATTTATAATTATAATCTTGAACAGTAATCACTATATTTACATGTAATTTCTCATAAAGTTTTCCTAATTTTTTTAGTACTTCAAAAGTTTTTCTAAGTTTTTGAAAAGAATTTTTTCCTCTTGTTCGGTCATGAGTTTCTTCTGGCCCATCAATTGAAATAAACACTACAAACAAACCATCTTTAAGATTTTGCATTACTTTTAAGCAACTAAGATAAGTTTTATTTGTATACCAACCGTTAGTTGGCAGAGAGATTACAACTGGTTTTGCTTCTTTTTTAACTCCAAGAACAATATCACTAAAATCTTTTCTGATAAAAGGTTCTCCTCCCGCTAAAGAATACCATAATAAAGGACCACTTTGTTTTGCGGCGTCTATTAAAATTTTTGGATCTAGTTCACCTGGGTCTGGTTTATTTAATGTGTCTTTATAAAAGCAATGGTCACATCTTAGATTACATCTTCCAGTAATATATTGGATGAGTTGAATAGGTTTTCCATATTTGAAAACTATTTTTATAAAACAAATTGATAAATCTTTTAATTTTATAAAATAATTGAAGGTATTGTTTATAAATAAAGATACCAAGCTTGTTGCTATAGAAAAATACGAAACCATTCCCACTATTGATAAAACGACAGTTGAAAAAAAAGATTTTTTAAGATTTTCAAATATTTTTAAATTAAAAAAAGAGGCTATTAAAATTGTGCTAAAAAAAGACATTAAAAATAATAAAGAACTATTAAAAAATAAACCAACTAGAAATGAAGATAGCAACAATAAGGGAGCTAAATTTATCCTCCAGTCAACTAAAGAAGGAACATCTCTAAAAAAATTTATAAAACTTAATCTAGTTTTTGTAAAATTAAAAGTTCGATTGAAAGTTTCTTTTATTAAACTAAAAATATTATATTGTTTGTTGTGTAAGGCAGTAAAATTTTTTTCTATATTTACATTCGCATCAAAAACTTTTTGTGCTCTAGTAAAAAAATCTACATCTTCATAGCTATTAAGATTTTCATTAAATCCACCAACTTGTTTGAAAAAATTTTTATAAATTACAAAATGAGATGATGATGCCAACTTAATATCTTTTTTATTTAGAATCAATAATCTATATTTTAATAAATTAGTTAAAAAATTTGCTGTAAAGCTTACTTTATTATTGACATCATAAATGCCTGAATAAATTTTATTTTCAATTATTTTATTTTTTATTTCCTTTAAAGCCAATTTACCATTTTCATTTATCTCTACATCTGCGTCGACAAATAATATTAATTCACTTCTGGCTAATTCTGCTCCAATATTTCTTGCTCTGGCAGCATTAGTTCCTTTTTTTGCATCTATTAATTTAATTTTATCATCTTTATTTGATATTTTATTTTTATTATCTGAATTAATAATTAATATTTCATCGACATAATCTTTTATAGAATTTATTGTTGATTCTATTCTTCTATTATCATTTGATGGAATTACAGCACTAATTTTTTTTGGAGTAATGTTATTGTTCATTTCTTTTTGATTTTATTACTGATTTTTCATTCATATTAAACCAAGTTGTACAAATACCATAAAAATACCATCTAAGATATGCTGGCAACCATTTAAAAATTTTAAATCTACTTGATCCTTCGCTTCTTTCTTCCCATTGCGCTGGCACTTCAGCAATATTCAATCTTAATCTATGACATTTTGCCAATAACTCTAAAGAGTATGAAAAACCAACTGTCGATTGCACATTTACTGTATCAAGTAACTTTCTGGAAAACAACCTGAACCCATTACTTGCATCTTTTACAGGTATACTAGATAGGTAATAAAGTGTAAATGATGCCAATCTTACCAAAATTGACTTAAGAAGTGGACATCCTTTCATAGAACCACCTTCTACAAAGCGACTTGCCACAACTACATCATTTCCATTTTTAAATTTTTCAAACATTAAATCTATAATATCACAATTTAAAATATCATCTGCAGGATAAACAATAACGCAATCTGAATTACTATAATATAACCCTTTTTTAATTGCTGAGCATGGACCTTTGGAAGAATTTTTTACAAACTCTACATCAAATTTAAATTTTTCAATTCTTTCTTTAAATTTAAAACAATCATCATCATCTTGGTCATAACAAATTAAAACTTTAAAATCTGTTTTTACATATTGCTCTAAAAGATGTAATAATTTTATTAAATTTTCACCTTCATTATAAACTGGTATGACAATTTCTAAAGGAAATTTATCCATTTTTTTTTAATTTATTAAATAAATTTAAATTCATTGACGCATCTTTTGCCATAAAAAATTTTAATTTTTTAATAAGTTTAATTCTTTTTGTAGGCATAATATCTTTTTTATGTTTTTTATAATTGTGATAATCTGATTGTCTTTTTGATCCAACATTAACTATTCCAATAAAATTAGAATATAGTAATAATTTTATACTATCCACCAATTCATTTACCTCCATCTTTGAAGTAAAAATATCATTAGCAGATTTCTTATATTTAATTTTGTCTTTATTATAAAACCTTGTTCTAATAATTACATAATTTTTCAAGAATTTTACCAGATATTCTGAAGTCATTTTAGTCCAGTCATAGTTGTTATGAGGCCAAAGTTCACTTTTTTCAGAATAATTTCCATTAGTAGATTTATAAACAGCATCAGTTGATATATGTATAAATCTTAAATTATTTTTTTTTTTTAAAACTTCTTTGACTAAATTAAAAGTTCCATCAACATTTACTTTTATAGCTTTTGATGGATTGGCTTCACACTCTTTAATTCTAGCAATTGCTGCACAATTTATTATAGTTTTAATATTCATCCTATTTAGAATTTTGGCTATACTTTTAGAATCTTCTATATTCAAAATTTTTTTATTTGGTGCGTATAAATTTTTAAATATTTTAGATTTTATAATAGAGGAACCTAAGTTACCACTACCACCAAGAAGAAGTATTTTATCTTTTTTATTTTTCATTACGAGTGACCAAAGTAATCTTAACGTTTTTTTAAATGAGGAGAAAGGTTAAAATAATGGCGGAGAGAGTGGGATTCGAACCCACGGTACCTTTGACAGTACACACACTTTCCAAGCGTGCGCCTTCACATTCCTCGGTAAATCTCCAACACTTACCCTAAGAAATCTTCAAATAACATTATATTTTTAAAATAAGAATATTGCAAATATTTAACTTATTATTTCGTGGACGACATATGGACGACAGAGATTCCCAAATTTAATTCTGTAGTACCTTGAATCATATTCCTTTGAAATGACTCTCTAACTGACTCTATGGAGTCTTAAACACTATGTTTGGGGGCAGGCAAGAGACCATGG
>MDTB01085981.1_pt1 | contig 42064 bp, 34 predicted proteins | sample 811161 | NCBI WGS metagenome assembly MDTB01 (sample SAMN05326650, study PRJNA326480) | marine metagenome | isolation source: seawater | place: Mediterranean Sea | collected 2009 | reverse complement strand
CCATCGAAGAATTAGCTTTAAAGGAATCTGAATTAGAAATTATTCAAGCAACTCCTTCATCCAAAAATATCGATCCTATACAATCTGATGCTGAAATTGCTAAGTTAAATCAAGAAGTTACAGATTTGAGAAATTCTTTGGACCAAGCCAAGAAGGATGCCAACTTATCGAAGCCAGATAGCTCTGTTGTGACTTCCTTACAAGAGCAACTTCAAAATGCTGTAGCAGAGAGTCTGGAATTGGAAGCTGAACTTGATGAAACTAGAAAAAGAATGAATCGCATAGAAACTACCCTAGCGACTTCAGATTCTGAACCCTACGAAGAACTTATTAAGAAAGCGAAAGATGCTGAACTTGCAGCATTTGATAAAATCAATGACCTTACGGCCGCCCTGCGCCAATCCGAAGAACTTAGAAAAGAAACTGAGGCTCTTCTAAATGTTGCTAGTGAACAAGAGTCTGAACCTGTAGATGTTACGGAAGATCCTAGATACCAAGAACTACAGATTGAAATTGCTTCTCTGAAGCAAGAGCTTGTCAATCAACCGACAGTTGATCCTAGCGATGATTTGGCCAAAAAAGAAGAGCTTCAAGTTTTGCAAGATGAGATGCGTCTTCTTCAGCAGGATTTACTAAACGCTAGAAATTTGGAAGACCCTCTGGTTGCGGATTTACAGAAAAAGCTAGAATTAAGTCGTGAGGATTCTCAAAAGTTGAATGTTGAATTCAAAAATGCAATGGAGGAATTTGGTCGAATTAAAGATCAAGTGTCTTCGCTTGAGAATGAAAATGCTAGACTTAGAAACATTTCTTTAACAGCGGCTCGTAGTCAGGCTGATCAAAAGAACAATGCCTTACAAAACCGTATCAATAGTCTTAGCAATGAAAATGCGAATTTGTCCGTCCAAATTGGTGTGAAAGACAATAGACTAACCGACCTTCGTGAAGAACTTGCCCAAGCACAGGCGGGCATACCTGGTTTAACCGCAGATAGTGCCGCATTGAAGGCTCAAATTATAAGATTAGAAGGCATGCTTCAGAATGCACAAGATATCTCTAACCAGTCTAAATACGATGTGGATACAGTGAAGCAACAACTTGCTTTTGCTGAGGAACGGTCCAGAGGTTTAGAGGAGCAATTACGAAATACGCAATCTGAACTTCGAAATATGCCTGCAAGATTACCAAGTTTAACTACGCCCTCACCCTTAGCGCCTTCACCCTCCCCAATACCACCCTCCGCATTACCTTCTCCTCCTTCTTTTTCAAATGAACAAATTGCTGAACTAAATGATTTACGATTAGAAAATCAAAAACTTCAGTCGCAACTTGTTTCCATGACTAACCGTCCTGACCCAGACCGTGCACTACTTGATCAAAAGATAAGAGATTTGAACCAAAAAAATATGTCTGCCCAAATTCAACTTGATCAAGAACGTACGCAAGTCGCTAATTTAACGAAGGAACTTGCCGATGCACGAAAGATTAAGCAGGAGGTTTTGGATCGCGGGCGTTCTTCGGCAATGAAGGTTGAGCTTCTAAACGATGAACTGTCAAGTGCCCGAAATCGTATGCAGTCATTGGAGAAAGCACTGATTGGTGCCCGTGAAGCAATTCGCATCTTACGGAGGGGAGGGGATTCTTCCAGCACGATAGCCGTTTCTATGCCTCGAGATCAGAATATCGGTAATAAAATTCCTGTAAATTCAACATTGAATCCAGTATCGAGCCTACCACTCAGTTCAGGAAATGTCCCCCAATCATCCCCCCCAATCAATCAATCGCAACGCCCGGTTACTTTACCAAGGGCGTCTACTGGAGGGGTTCAGAATATTCCTGAAGGTGCTGCGACCTTAAGTTTGAGTGTGAATGTACAGTTTTTGAATAACCGTAACCGTCCGGCTGGTTTTACCGAATTTTTTCTTGTAGAAAGGGATCTAGATCAGATCATGGCAGATGCGAGAATAAGAATACCTGCCAATGAAGGTATTGGTTCATACGCTGAATATTGGGCACGTTCAGTGCAACGTGGTTATCGATTCCCTGGAGCTGCCGCCTCTATCCGAAATGCTCTTGCAAACCAGAGTTTATTACGGATCAAGACCAATTCCTTAGGAGAGGCAAATATTGAAAAAGTGAAAGCTGGTAGCTATTTTCTGGTTGGTGCATCAACACTTGGCCAAGTGGGAGTGGTATGGTCTAAAGGGATCGAGCTAGGTAACGGTCAAAATCAAGTAGCTTTAGATTTGAGAGATGCTGCCTGGGCTGAGTAGATTATTTTAGGTTATTCTTTGAATTGCTTTAAAATCCTAAGATATCTGGCAGATTCTAAATCACCCAATTTTTTCCCTTTTTCAAAATAGGTCGTTGCATTTTTGTAGTCGATCGTAACCCCTTGCCCTAAAAAATATAGAATACCTAGATACCTAATGGCTTCTGGATTGTTCCCAGCCGCTGCTTTTTCAAAATAGAATTTAGCGTCTATAAATTTACTTTGTTTGTAGTTATCTAGGCCGAGATTCAGGAGGGGGAGGCTCGGATCGTTGGGGGTATCAAAAATAGTGAGATCAATTAATTCCTCTTCAGGCAAAACTTCTTCTTGGATCACTTTGGAGACGCCAATGTCGGAGGATGGAGTAGTTTGATTGCTGTCATGTAAATTTCTTGATATGGATTTTGAGACATTCTGTTGTAAACTTGATTGACTATTAGGAACTTGATATGAAACAGGAGCCAAATCTGTCCTGGCTAATAAGTTTTCATACCTACGGAGTTGTAACGCAGCATCCGCCGAACCTTTTTGAGAACTTCTTCTTAGCCATTGGATCGCAAGAGGGAGATTTTTTGAAATACCATCGCCTTGGGCTAATTTCATTCCTAGAACAAGCTGAGCCATTGCTAACTCCCTGCTAGCCGCTGCGTGAATCCACCTCATTGCAATTTCATCATTCATCGGTAAGCCATCCCCTACAGCATAGGCCATACCTAGATAAAACATTCCTAAGGGTAATTTGGCTTTAGATGCTTTGGAACACCAGTTAATTGCAAGAGAGGAATTCTTAGCAGTACCAATCCCGGTGAAATAGATCATACCGAGGGTTGCCTGTGCTGTTGAAAAGCCAGCTGTTGCTGATTCTTCGAGATGACGTAGAGCCTTCGGTATATTGGAAGGAGGGTTATCAATCTCCATCATTCCTAAACAATAGAGGGCTAAGGGGTCATTTTGGCCGCCAAGTTTCCTGAGATTTGTGTGAAGGTAGGCTTCGTCGTAGAGAAATCTGCCTTTTGGAATGTTGCCTTTCTCCAACTCCAATGCCGCTAATGTGGCAAGCCCCAGTGCCCCTTTTTTCTCAGCAGACATTCTCGCCCATCGGTTGGCTTCTTCAAGGTCAATGGAAAGCCCTCTCTCCCCATGTTTATGGTACAGGGCTAAAACACCTTGGTAATAAGCATCGCCATCAAAAGCTTTCTCCTGAATTGATGCTAATGTTTCCTTCAAGGGATTGACTGCGAATGATTGAGAGTGCAGCAGTGAGAAGACGCAAATCGTAATCGCCAAAAAAAGCCACGATTTGTTTTGATAAAATTTGTACTTGGGCGAGTATATTTTCAAAGCAAAGTTCTATTATTCTATGAGAAGAAAATACTAAGCAAGTTAAAATATTAGATCGACTTTAAAAGTATAAGAAATTTGTAATATTTTCAATGTTCAAAGTTTGTCCAAAATGTGATTTCGAATGGCACCAAAGGGATGGAAGTTGCTGCCCTGCTTGTCATCGTAGCTTAAAAGAAAACCCTTCTGATGAGAGTAAGAGAAGAGATTTGCACTTCAATGGCGAACCTCAGAATAATAAACTTTGGGTACAAGCCTTAGCGATCATTACTCTCGTCGTGCTGATTATTTTGTGGGTTACTGCGTAGAGAACAATTAATTGCTGGAATGATCAATATCGTTTTTTTGCTCAGGCAAGAATGGAGATTCGAATGCTTCTTGAAAATTATAACCGCCATCAAAATCTTCGAGTGAGTCATTATCCGTTCGCCCGAGAATACCAAATTCAACAAGATTAAAGACTATATTGCCGAAATCTCTGCATTTTTGAATATTCCAATGATTCATCAGGGGTAGGGTCATTGGACCAAATCGATCTAATGCAAAATCCCTAATTCCTTCGAGCAACTCATCTCCAGAGACATGTCCTTTATTTTTCCTAGAGTTTTTGTCTAAAGATTTTAAGGTATGATCTAGAGCCTCGCGAATGAAAAAATATGCACCTTTGGCATATCTTCCGTCTTTTTGGTGGATTTCTTTAACTACTTCGGGAAAATTCTTGTCGCTCATAAAAGGTTAGGGTACACAACAAGTACTAAGATTTTTATTTTTTCGATCAAACATCAAATGCAATGAAAGTGAATTATTCGATAGCTAAAGGAAGGGCTTCTCCGCATTGCATAACCTGGATTAACCGAAAAAAAAGATACCGAAAATATTTTCGAAGCAGACTAGATGCTCTTCGTTTCCGTAACCAAAAAGAACAAGAATTGGGTGTTCCCCAAAGAGAGGGGATCGAAAACGAACTTCTCTTTTGGTTATTGGGAGAGATGAATGACAAGTTGCAAATAATGGATGAACGTATCTGTAAAATAGAATTCTCCATTCTTGAACAGGAAAAGTCGCTCAATGACCTGAGGAAACCCCCCGCTCCCAAAATTCTTCGCGTTGCGGAAGCTGCCAAGGTTTTGCGAGTGTCGAGTCGAAAGCTTTATTATCTCCTCGATAAAGGAGTTTTTAAAAGATACAAACTTCCTCATACTCGAACCACATTTATAAAACTGGATGAAGTTGAAAAAGCACTTGGTACTGAAAATATCGAAGATCTACTTAGCTGAAATTTAGTTTTGCCACAAGAACAAGTAAACATATAACAAATTCTATGAGTTCAAAATTTCCAAGTGGAGTAATTACGGGCGATGGCGTACAAGCCATTTTTAATGATGCACAGGAGCATGAGTATGCTTTACCAGCAGTTAATGTCGTCGGAACAAATTCCGTTAATGCGGTTCTTGAAACAGCAGCTGCAGTTAATTCACCGGTTATGGTTCAGTTTTCAAACGGGGGAGGCAGTTTTTATGCGGGTAAATCCTTAGACAATACTGATCAAAAGTCCGCCATTGCAGGTTCTGTCTCAGGTGCTATGCATGTTCATCAAATGGCAGAAGCTTATGGAGTGCCGGTTATTCTCCACACTGACCATGCTGCCCGAAAACTCCTTCCATGGATTGATGGTTTACTTGATGCGGGAGAAAAATTTTATGAGCGTGAGGGAAAACCTTTGTACAGTTCGCATATGCTTGATTTATCAGAAGAACCCATTGACGATAATTTGTCCAAGTCAAAAGAGTATTTTGAACGGATGAATAAGATTGGTATGACCATCGAGATTGAACTCGGAGTAACAGGTGGCGAAGAGGATGGTGTCGATAATACTGATATTGATAGTTCAAGATTATACACTCAACCTGTAGAGGTTAACCAAGCCTATGAGACTTTGATTGAGGTGAGTCCCCGTTTCACAGTGGCAGCAGCTTTTGGAAATGTTCATGGCGTGTATAAACCTGGGAATGTAGAGTTAACTCCTAAGATTTTGCTAAATTCACAGGAATTTTTAAAGGAGAAACACGGACTGTCTGATAAGCCTATACACTTTGTTTTTCATGGAGGTTCGGGTTCATCTCGAGAGCAAATAAGGGAGGCAATAGGATATGGTGTGGTGAAAATGAACTTAGACACAGATATGCAGTGGGCTTATTGGGACGGTGTGCACGAATACTATAAAGCCAAAAAGGACTTCTTACAATCTCAGCTTGGTAACCCCGAGGGAGACGATAAACCAAATAAGAAATTTTATGATCCCCGTGCTTGGTTACGGTCCGGTGAGACCGCTTTTGTTGATCGGTTGAAACGCTCTTTCGAAGACTTAAATTGTATTAATCGAAACGCCTGATAACTCTTCAGCTCTATTTCTCTGCTGATTACCGATAGAAATATTATTTAATGGGATTATCTAAAATACCCATTTACTTTTTTATGTGAGTCTGTACTTTATTATATATGGATAACGAAGAAAATTTACCCAAAAGAATAGTTCGTACGATTACTTTAACGAATGATGATCTTATGTTGTTGGATGGAATTGAGCGGATCATGTCGCGTACGGGTCAGAGAATAAAGACAGACTCGAAATTAATACGTGCAGCCATTCAAATTGCATCCAAATCTTTGAATAAAGAAAATTATGATTTGATGGAGATAGCTGAAAAAGTTGTTCGAGAGGACGGTAGGACTCTAAGCAAGCTTCTGGAGAAATCAAAAAAAGAGAAATAGCTTCTTTATTTTTTTAGAAAATCGAAAAGATTTTCGATCCCATCTGATTTGATTTCTTTTGAGGGGGATCCCACTCTCATCTCAAAACTTGGTAGAAGTTTATTTCTGGGATTTAAAAAGATTTGTCGTGGTGGGGAATCAAGCAATTGCCGGTAAATTTCGTCATATTGATTCTTTGGTGTTATAAGAGAAATAATCCCAACAGCGTCTTCACTAATAGCATTGAGGGCATGACAAACCCCTTCGGGTACTTTTTGGGTGAGTTGGGAGTAAGCAGTGATTCCTCGGTTAAATTCGATTTTCCATTTTTCTTCTTCTGTGAGATGATACAATTGGGAAAAAATTCTTAGAAGAGCTGAATTACCTGCAGGTGTTGCATTATCATACCAAACTTTTTTACGGCAAGGAGGTGGAGGGCTCAGTTTTTCTTCAGAAAAGAAAAACCCCGTCATTTGAGGATCTTTGAATTTTAAGATGGTCTGCTCTATTACCTTGATTGCTTTTTGTATATATTCTTCGGAAGATCCTAGATGTAAAACATTGGAAACCTTTGAAAGATCAAGGAGTGCCTGAGTATAAAAACAATAATCATCGAGATTTCCATGTGAATTTTTGGAGATGCCGGGATAAATATAACTTCTTAGCTCGGTATCATTCTTTAGGAATTCAGAAGATATCCATTTTTCAAGATTGAGTGCCTCTCCCAAGATGGATGTATCATGTAAGGCAATCGATGCATCTATTAAAGCAGACACTACAAGGGAATTATGAGAGATTAATCTTTTAGTGTCTTGTAAAGGCTTAGATTTACCCTTTTTTCCCGTATTTAGTAAGTTGAACCATTCTAATTGGGACTCATGGGGGAAAAGCTGGTGGTCTAGTAATTGAGGGAGTTTGTTTTTATCTCCTAGGGTAGAGGTTGGCAGGGCCTCGAAAAAGCTTTCCCCGACTTCCATACCCAAAGTTTCGATCAATTCCTGTTTACTCCATTCATAATAGGCACCTTCGATACCATTTGATTCAGCTGATAAGGATGAAGCATAACCAGTAGATGAACTGCCCATTTCCCGGTTTAACCAAGAGATTGTGTCCTTGATTACCCGATTGTAATGATGATCCTGATTATGTCTGTAGGCACGGGAGTAAGTTGACAGAAGTAACGCGTTATCTGATAGCATCTTTTCGTAGTGAGGTTGAGTCCATTTCTCATCTGTGCTGTACCGGAAAAAACCACCTCCCACGTGATCATATAAACCTCCTTTCGCAATCATTGAAAGTGTTGTCGAAATACAATTATTGATTTTTTGAAGAGTATTTGGAATCGTTCGAATATGATTCGTTTGTGTCATGGACAAGAGAAAGTCGATTTTCATAGGGGAAGGGAACTTGGGAGCAGGCGTGAACCCCCCGAATTGATCATCGTGCAAATGGCATAATCTTTCAGCGGCATCAAGTAAAAGATGATTACTCCAACTTTCATTTGATGAGCAATCTGCATGATTGGCATGGGATAGGTTAGCAACCACATTTTCGGCATTTTCCACCAATTCGTGCTTGGCTTTTCGGTAATGCTCCGAAATCCGCATTAGGATTTGTGGCCAGGGGGCCAATCCATTGCCTAAATCTTCTTTGGGGAAATAGGTTCCTCCCCAAAAAGGGCGACCATCTGGCAGGCAAAAGAGATTGAGCGGCCAGCCTGCAGATTGGTTGAACATCTGGACTGCCTCCATGTATAAATTATCCAAGTCGGGTCTTTCTTCTCGGTCTACGAGGATAGGAATGAAATGACGATTCATTAGGGAAGCAATGTATGGATCATCAAAGCAGTTCCTCGACATTTCTTGGCACCAGTGACAAGCGGCATAGCCTATTGAAATAAGGACAGGTTTGTCTTCGGATGCTGCTTTATCAAATGCACCTTTTGACCAAGTCATCCATTTAACCGGTTGCTGTGCATGCTGTAATAAATAGGGGCTCTGCTGATTTGAAAGGGTAGAACACATCTTAATCATTCTTCAAAGATTTCGGATATACCCAAGCTTGAAAGGTGATGTTAGTATTTTCACATTGTGCAATCCTCTATCTGCCCTTACGGAATGTGTAATGAGCAAGATCCGCATATTGGCTGACAGGGTTGCCAATCAAATTGCTGCAGGCGAGGTGGTTGAAAGACCAGCATCCGTCGTAAAAGAATTATTGGAAAATAGTGTGGATGCAGGAGCAAATAAAATTGAGGTTGAGTTTCGCAATGGCGGCAAATCCTATATCCGCGTAGAAGACGACGGTGAAGGTATGACCCAGGATCAGGCACTCCTGAGCTTGGAGAGACATGCGACAAGTAAGATCCGGGAAGCTGGAGATTTAAATTATGTAAGGACTTTCGGATTTAGGGGGGAAGCTTTACCCTCTATCGCTAGCGTGAGTCGGTTCACTCTAAGAACCCGCTCTCAATCAGATCAAGAGGGAAGTGAGATCATGCTTAATGGCGGAAAAATGATTCACGTGAAGGAATGTGGTATGCCTCACGGAACTAGAATAGAGGTAGCTCATCTATTTAACTCGGTCCCCGGTAGGCGAAAGTTTTTGAAGACCGAGGTCACCGAGTCGACACATTTAATGCATCTTGCAAAGCTCTATGCCTTGGCTCACCCTAAGATTCATTTTACTTTGTTGGAAGGTGGCAGAACTATTTTTAAATCGCCAGCATGTGAAGATTTATCCGAAAGAGTCCGCGAAATTTTTGGAAAAGGATTTGCTGAGAGCCTGGGACCTGTTGACTATGAAGAAGCACTGTGTTCAATAAGTGGTTTAGTTGGAAAACCTGGTCAAAGCCGTCCCACTCGTAAGGAAATGATTTTCTTTGTAAATCATCGCCCTGTTGAAAGCAAAACCTTAACTTATGCGACCATTGAAGCATTTCACACCTTTATTCCAAAAGGAAGATTTCCTCCGGCTATTCTTTTTTTGGAAATGGATCCGGCAAGTGTGGATGTAAATGTACATCCTTCCAAAAAAGAAATTCGCTTCCGTGAGGATGCAAAAGTTCGAAGTTTTTTACTGCGCAGTCTTCTTGATCGCAATCAATCCTTGAGAGGCAACAAGTCGCTTGCCCCGAATGAAATTAAGTTAGAAGTTGATTCATTCTCTCAAAAGATTGTACCCCAGATTGATCCAGCTGCGCTACAGTTTTACGGTCTGAAGAATGATCATCCAGAGCCAGATATAAATCCGGCTTCTTCAGTTTTATTACCCAGTTCAGATTCTTCAACTGGCAACGATTCTATTTCCAAGGAGAATGAAAAGATTACCAAACGGTCGCAACCATTAATATCGGAAGAGACTGTAGATCTGAAAGGGCAAGGCCTCGCCACCTGGCGTTTGATTGACCGTCCTAAGGGAGATCTTGGTCTTTTTTCAACTTCGGAGGGTCTGGTGGCGATGCATGGGCGTGCAGCTTACGAGAGAGTAAGGTTCGAAGAACTCGAAGACTGTTTAGAGGGAAATCTTACAAAAAGTTCACAAAGCCTTCTGTTTACGGAAAATCTAGAATTAGACGCGGAGGATTCCAAAAACTTGAATCATGAAATGGAAAATTTCCTAAAGTTAGGTTTCGAGATAGAGGAATTTGGTCGAAACTTTTTTCGTTTGCATGGATGCCCTCATTGGTTAAGCCCAGAGAGAAGTGTGGCATTTGTAAAAGATTTTTTGGAAATTGCCCGTGAACAAGGGGGTAGTTTAAAAACCCTTGACATCGTAAAGGAAGCAATGATTCGAGAATCAAAGGTTAGGGGAGGGCAAGGCGGAGGTTTTTCAGACCAAGAAATGATTCTTCTCGCAAAAGAATTACTTGCCTGTCGCAATCCCTACACATGTCCTAAGGGGAATCCCACTTATTTCGAAATTCCAAGTCGTGACTTTGAAAACAGGTTCAGCAGGAAGCTATGAATTGCAGAAAATAAAAGAATATGCTTTCCCTCCCTTACAATTTCCTAGATTACATTCTCTATGAAATTAACAGTCCAAAATCATCTAAATCCTCTTCTACCCGTCTTATTGATCTTTTCTATGTCTCAAACATCCTGTGTTGTGACTGAGTATGGAAAGAAAACCAAAGACGCAATTATCAACGGAACTTCCTATGTCGGCGATAAAAGTAAATCTGCTTACAACGCCACCAAGAAGAAGCTTGGCTTCGAAAAGCCCCAATCTACATCGGTAAAACCTATGTCTGTGACTAAAACAAAATTCGGAGAGATGCCTGATGGCACAGTCGTAAGTAAATATACTTTATCTAATGCGAATGGGATGAAGGTTGGGATTCTTGATTATGGAGGAACAGTTAAAGAAATCTTTGCTCCCGATCGGAATGGTAATTTTGAAAATGTTTCACTCGGTTTTGATACCTTGGAAGGTTATCGTGAGAAAAGTCCCTACTTTGGATGCATAACGGGTAGGTATGCTAATCGCATTGCCAAAGGGAAATTTTCACTTGGTGAAAAGGAATTTCAGTTAGCAACTAACAATGAACCGAACCATCTTCACGGTGGTAATCGTGGCTTTGATAAATATGTTTGGAATACTCGAATCCTTGAAAATGGAACAGGAATAGAGTTTTCCCGTACGAGTCCGGACGGTGAGGAAGGCTATCCTGGTAATCTTAGATGCAAGGTAATCTACATCTTGACGGATGATAACGAGCTTGTTGTCGAATATGAAGCAACGACTGATCAGGCAACGGTGATCAATCTAACCAACCATACATACTTTAACCTAGCAGGCGAAGGAACTGAGACAATTCTAGACCATGAAATGCTACTCCCTGGGAAACAATTTGTGGCAACTGATGAGACAAATATCCCCACCGATGTGACCGCTGTTGAAGGCACTCCTCTTGATTTTACCAGTTTCACTAGAATTGGTGATCGGATTGAATCTGCTCATCCTCAGATTAAGTACGGTAAAGGATATGATCATACTTGGCTTGTTGGTTCGGTCAAAAATAAAGAAGGGCTGAGCCATGCCGCTACACTTAGGGACCCAGGTTCAGGGCGAATGCTAGAAATTCATACGGATCAACCAGGTATTCAATTCTATTCTGGCAATTACTTGGACGGTTCGATAACGGGTCATGGAGGCAAGCCTTACCCTTTGCGCTCAGGTCTTTGTCTTGAAACGCAGGTTTTTCCCGATAGCCCGAATCGACAGGGGCAAGATGGATGGCAGTCATGTGTACTCAGATCTGGTGAACTTTACACCCATAAGACAGTTCATCGGTTCTATGCTCAATGAGTTGTAGTTAAAGATTTAAACAACTATTTACTAGAGTACTTATTGGCATGAGCTCTGCCACATGCTTTATATATGAATACAAATCCCCCCCCACCTGATCAATCTCAAGTAAATCCCGAAGGTGCTCTTGGTGAAAGTTGCGATCTAAAGGAAAGCATCGAAAGGCATTTACGGTTAACCCTTGCCCGTCATATCAAAAACGCTTCCAGTAGAGAAATCTGGATGGCTACTTGCTATGCAGTGAGGGATCGGATAGTCGATCGGTTTATTCGTACACAGGAGAGGCACAGCGAAGCGAAAACACGCCGCGTTTACTACCTAAGCCTAGAATATTTGATGGGGCGTTTACTGAATTCGAATCTTTGTAACTCGGGTGTATTAGCAGACGCAAAAACGGCACTTAATGATCTTGGGTATGATCTGGAGGAATTACTTGAGGAAGAACATGATATGGGCTTGGGCAATGGTGGATTGGGACGACTTGCAGCCTGTTTTCTTGATTCTATGGCAACCATGGATTTACCTGCGATTGGGTATGGTATCCATTACCAATTCGGACTTTTTCGCCAAAGCTTTACTAATGGTAGGCAAGTGGAGAAGCCAGATGATTGGTTGAGAGAGGGAAATCCTTGGGAAATAGCCCGCCCTCAATATTCTCAGAAAGTTAAATTGTATGGTCATGTTGAGCATGGCTACGATGATCTAGGGAATTATCGTCCGCAGTGGGTCGGATTTAAAGAAGTTGAGGGAATACCCTACGATCTTGCTATTGTAGGTTATGACACAGAAACGGTAAATTTCCTTCGCCTTTGGGAATCGAAATCTTCCCAAGAGCTAGATCTTCAGGTTTTTAATCAAGGCGGATATGTAGAAGCGGTACGGGAAAAAGCCATGGGGGAGACAATTTCAAAAGTACTCTACCCCAATGACGAAACAGAAAGTGGCAAAGAACTTCGACTCGTTCAACAATTCTTCTTTGTCTCGTGTTCGCTACAAGACATGATTCGTCGATTTCGTCGTGAGCATAATAACTGGAATGAGTTTCCCAAGAAAGTAGTTATACAACTCAATGACACTCACCCCGCGGTGGCAGTTCTAGAATTATTGAGATTTTTTCTGGATGAGGAGAGAATGCCCTGGGAAGAGGCATGGATTTTGGTGAGAAACTCATTTGCCTACACTAACCACACATTATTGCCTGAAGCATTGGAAACATGGGGTGAGCAGCTATTCGGTAAAGTTTTACCCAGACATTTGCAAATAGTACAGGAAATCAATCGTCGTTTTCAGGAAGAAATTCGTACCCGGTTTCCTAATGATGAGGACCGGGTTGCAAGAATGTCAATTGTGGCTGATGGCCAAGTGAAAATGGCCTACCTTTCGGTCGTTGCCAGTCAGTCTGTTAATGGAGTGGCTGCCTTGCATACCAAGCTCCTTAAAGAGCGGTTAATGAGCGATTTTGCCGAGTTTTATCCGGATCGATTCAATAATAAAACCAATGGAATTACACCAAGAAGGTGGCTTCTTGGATGCAATCCAGAATTGTCGAAGTTGATTGACAGTGTGGTACAGGAAGGGTGGACAACTGATCTGAATAAATTGCGGGAATTAGAAAGAGTGTCCGAAGACCCTGATTTTCAAAAGGAGTTCATGGCCATAAAATTTCGAAACAAACAATTTCTAAGTAATATGGTTCGGGAATTGGTCGATGTTGAAATTGATCCTGAAGCATTATTTGATTCTCAAATCAAAAGACTGCACGAGTATAAACGACAGCACCTTAATCTTTTACATATTCTTACCTTGTACCGTAGACTTTTGCATAACCCTAGTTTAGGAATTAATAAAAGAGTATTTCTTTTTGGGGCAAAAGCAGCCCCCGGGTACCATCTAGCAAAAGTGATCATTCATGGGATTAATCTCGTGGCCAAAAAAATAAACAATGATGACCGAATAAATAATCATTTAAAAGTAATTTTTTGGCCAAATTATGGAGTTTCTGCTGCCGAGAGAATTATTCCAGCAAGTGACTTGTCAGAGCAAATTTCCACTGCTGGAAAAGAGGCATCGGGTACTGGGAATATGAAGTTTGCCCTTAACGGTGCACTGACGGTGGGAACCTTGGACGGTGCGAATGTTGAAATTAAGGAAGAGGTTGGCGAGGAAAACATTTTTATTTTTGGGCAAACCGTTGATGGCATCCAAAAACTTAGGAATGAAGGCTATGACCCTCAATCATATTATGAAAGCGATGAAGAGTTGAAAGCTGTAATTGATTGGCTGTCATCAGACTACTTCTCGCCAGGGGAGGGTGAGGTATTAGCCGACCTGTCCAAAAGCCTTCTGGAGTGGGGAGACCCTTATTATGTGCTAGCTGATTACCGATCATACATTCAGGCCCAGGAGCAAATTGATGAAGTTTACTCTGATAAAGCCAAATGGGCGGAGATGGCCATTCGTAATGTTGCCGGTTCAGGGAAATTTTCCTCTGATCGCACAATTGGGCAATACGCAAAAGAGATTTGGAAGCTCGACCCAATCGCTTGATTCTTAGTTTTGTTGCGAATGTCGATCATCCGTTTCATCTTAATTTTTACCTTCTTTGGCTTGTTGACTCCTTTTCATTTGAGGGGTAACCCTACAGCCTTACCTTTTTTACCAGGTGAAAAGTTGGAGTATGATTTGAGCTGGGGGATCTTTCCGATTGGGCATGCGAGCTTGGAGATTACCTCTAAAGAAATTAGCTCCAATGAACCTTGGGAAATACGTTTTTTCGTTCGAACCAATGATTTCGCTGACGCAATTTATAAAGTACGTACTGAAATAACCAGTCGGGTCGACAGTAATTTTACAAAATCATTAAGATATATTAAATCACAACAAGAGGGTAAGACGAAGAAAGAAATTGTAGTCGATTTCGATTATAATCAAAGAAAGGTAATCTATTCCGAGAAAGGTCGTGAACCAGTGAGTATTTCCTTAAATAAAAAGGTGTATGATCCGTTAGCCATTGCTTATGCATTCAGATACCACCCGGTTGGAGCGGGAGGGCAAAAAATTCTGCCTACTTCAGACGGTAAGAAACTAATAGATGTAACCGTGACAGTCGGTAAAACGGAAAAAGTGCGTGTTCCATTTGGTTCGTTTCAGGCAAATGATGTGGTTCCTAATATGAAAACTTTAAGCGGTGTTTTTAAAAAAAGCCCGAAGGGAATACTACGGGTTTGGTATTCAAATGATAAGCGTAGAATCCCAGTTAAAATAAGTAGTAAAGTAGTTGTTGGCAGTTTTACTGCCAAATTGAAAAATGCCAAAGGATTACAGAGACGCTAAAATTTAATCCAAATCTGTTGGCTTGTTTTTCATCAATTCAACAAACGATCGAAGTGCTGGAGTAAGCAAACGGCTCTTTTTGTGGATAATCGCAAGAGGTCTGTTATGCATACCACCCTCGAGCTTATATGTGACTAACTGTTTTCTTTCTGATTCAGTAACTACTGTACTGGCTGGAAGAATTGCAATACCAGCATTGATTTCAATGGCACGCTTAACGGTTTCCACATTGTCAAACTCCATTGCTATAGTAACTTCGATTCCTGCACGATGGAGGATTTCGTCGGTAGCTTTCCTTGTGGGAATGTCTCTTTCAAACGCAATAAAATCCATACCGCTCAAATCTTCAATGGCAATAGCCCGCTTTTTGGTGAGTTTGTGTTGTGGACTCATCGCGATGATAAGCTCGTCATTGGCAAATGGAATTACTGACAATTCTTTGTGGGGGGAGGGGAATGCAACAAGACCGAGGTCTGCAGTTCCATGAAGAACATCCTCATATACTAAATTCGCCCTGCGGTATTCTACGCGTGCATTGACTGAGGGGAACTGTTTGATAAAAACCTTTAGGTAGGGAGGTAACTCGTGAAGACCGATGCTATTGACGGTAGAAATTTGAATAGTACCACTTACGATATTACTCATTTCTTGAATCTCGCAGTTTAGCTTCTCATATAACCCAAGGATGTCTTTGTAGGTGGTATAGAGCACTGTGCCTTGTGGGGTTAGCCTGAATTTTTTTTGGTTACGGTCTATAATCAACATATCATAGTGAGATTCCATTGCTTTAAGTTGCTGACTTACTGCAGACTGTGTAACTTCATTCAGTCGTGCAGATTTTGAAAAGCTTTTTGTCTCGACCAAATCGCAAAATGTTTTGAAATTTTGAATATGCATAAATCATATTTATTACTTCAGCTTATCCTATGCAAATTTTATATTCGAATTACTTATGATTACAGAAGAAGAATTTTTAAGAAATCTTTCAAAAGTTAAGGAGGAGATTCAAAATTCATGCGATCAGCACGGTAGATCGCCTAGTGGAATTACCCTTCTTCCTGTAACCAAGAATTGGCCGATAGACGCAGTTCATTATTGTAAAAAGAATGGAATTGGAAGGGTAGGCGAAAATCGTGTACAGGAGGCAATTAGCAAAATGGAACTTGAACAAGATGTCCGTTTTGAGCTTATTGGACACCTTCAGAGTAACAAAGCCAATCAAGTAGTTGGAAGGTTTTCTTCTATTCAGACAGTTGATTCAATTAAACTTTTGAACCGCTTAAATAATATGGCGGAGGTATCAGGTATTATGCAGTCTATATTAATTCAGGTTAATGCGGGTAAGGATCCCGCAAAATACGGAGTTTCCATGGATGACACTGAATCTATCCTCACTCATGCCCTTTCGCTGAGTTCTCTAAAGGTGGGAGGATTTATGACCATTGCCCCTTACGATCCAGAAAATAAATCTGTCGCACGAACTTGTTTTGCTAATCTTCGCTGTTTGCGGGATCGGATGGTGGAGCGGTTTGGGTTTACTTTTTCGGAGTTGTCGATGGGTATGTCAGGTGATCTAGATGAAGCAATTGCAGAGGGTAGTACAATGATTCGTGTTGGATCTGCACTCTTTGGCCAAAGAAAACAAGTACTTTGAGCCTTTTTTCAAGATTGCTTGCTAGAAGATCTCGAAGGTGCAATTTTAATAAAGATGTCAAATCACAATACCAAAAAAAATTTGGCTTGGCCCGAGGAATCGGTCCTTCGTTCACTTCTGGACGACGAATCATCAGTTGTTCGTAATTCTGTCCTGAGTCTTCTGGTAAAGTTTCCCGATAAAGGGCGTTCCTTTCTGACAAAAATTATATCTGAATCCGATGATTTTATTGCCAAGCATGCAAAAGTTATCCAGCAGGAATTAGGTTGGACCGATAATAAGGAAGATTTCATAAACTTTATCCGATCGAGAAGATATGAATTAGAAACCGGTTGGTATCTACTTGACCGTACCATCCATCACAACCTGGATTCTACAGTTTCCAGTCTGTTGCTCGATGAATTAGCAGATAGGGTGAGGGATTTATCAACCTCTCCCATGGATGCGCGCCAGACTTGTAATGTTTTAAACCGAGTGCTTTTTCATGAGTTTGGATTTCGTGCTGCTCATAAAGATTTCGAAAACCCAAATAATAGTTTTTTACATTCTGTTCTAGAAAGAAAGCAGGGGCTCCCTATTACGCTTTCGCTTATTTATATATTGGTTGCCCGGCGAGTTGGGTTTGATCTAGAGCCAATTGGTTTGCCAGGAAGGTTCATGGTTGGCTGCTTTGCACAAGAAATTCCCTTCTACATAGATGTGTGGGTTGGAGGAAAGATGATTGATCTCGAGGATATGAGTCAGTACATAGGTTTGTCCATAGATGAGTCTTCCGGTGGTATACTTCTTCCCGTGACAGTTTCAGAAATGATCACTCGAGGTTGCAGGAACCTAGTTCATCATTTTGGATTAAAAGGGAAGAAAGAAGAGTCTGAAATGTTTCAGTTATTTGTCGCTGAGTTTGAAAGAATGCGTGGGATTGAGACAAATGCGTAAGAGGCCCTTTTTTTTAGAAGAGATCCCACAATTCACTCTTCCATCTATCGGCTTGGCAGTTCTTGGACATCCAATTTCTCATTCAATCAGTCCAGTCTTGCACAATGCTGCCCTTTCCGATCTTTCTCTTAAAGATTCTGCTTTCAAGGGTTGGTCATACCATAGAGTAGATATAAAAGCGGAAAACTTAGCAAACGCTTTAGTTACGTTTGCTGAAGCTGGATACCTTGGCTTAAACCTCACGATTCCTCACAAAGTGGAAGCGTTAAAGTCAGTAGATAGGCTGGATTCCGAAGCCAGTCTAATTGGAGCAATAAACACCTTGTGTTTAAGAGATGGTGAGTGGTTTGGTTATAATACAGATGGGTATGGATTGCATCAGGCTTTACGCAAAGACCTTGGGTGCGAGATCCCCAATTCAAAAATATTGATCTTAGGGGCAGGCGGTGCTGCGAGAGCTGCCGCGGTGAAGTGCCTCTTGGAAGGAGCATCAACCGTACATATACATAATCGCTCACCTGAAAGACTGCATGATTTACTAAGTCTGTTAAGTAATCATTTTGAGCATAGCAGAATCAGTGGGACTACCGTGAGCAATTTTAGGAAAGTTGAATTTATCGATCAAGATTGGATCGTTATCAATGCGACTTCACTTGGTTTAAGCGAAGAGGATCCTTCACCATTTTGTATGCCATGCACTGAACTTGGAAAAAAGAGTGTGGTATATGATATGATTTATAATCCAGCCAAAACAAAGTTATTGGCTGAAGCTGATGAAGCGGGCTTATCCTTTGCCAATGGGCTTTCCATGCTCGTTTATCAGGCAGCCAAATCCTTGGAGATTTGGACTGATCAAGAAGTTTGTGCTGAGAGAATGCTTGAGGCGGCCAAAAATTATTTTAGTGGTTAATATGCTTCCTGATATTTTTATGGATCCTGTATTCAGGATTGGGATAGGTTTTGTGCTTGGTGCAGTTGGGGGAAGTTTCTTGAATGTATGTATAACTAGAATCCCTCTTGGTCGTTCAGTTATTTCTCCCCCCTCCTCTTGCCCCAATTGCCAAAGACCAATTTCCTGGTCTCGAAATATTCCAATTCTCACTTGGCTTTCAACTTCTGGAGATGCCACCTGCTGTAAGTATAAAATTCCGTTAAGGTATTTTATTATAGAATTATCTGCAGCCCTATTATTTGCTTTTCTTTTTTACAGATGTTCGAGCGTGGATGAGTGGGGTCTTCTTTTGTGCTCTATTTTTTTTACATCAACGATTTTAGCCGTAATTGCGATCGATTTTGAGACCATGATGATTCCTGACAGGTTCAGTATGGGTGGGGCGTTGGTTGGCTTATCTTTTTCGTTTTTCTTTCCTGTGCTTCATGGGTTTTCGCTCGAACCAGTTCTGGCGGAAAGAATCGCGGCTTTATTCACTGGTGTAACCGGTCTCCTGATATCTTCATCATTACTGTACTGGGTCGGTGCATTGGGAGAAAGATTAATGAACAAAGAAGCACTCGGTCAGGGGGATGTTAAGTTACTCGGTTTAGTTGGAGTGTTTTGTGGATGGGAAGGTGGTTTATTTGTAATTTTTGGGGGAGCTTTGCTCGGAACTGCTTTACTTCTGCCAATTATGCTTTGGGACAGTCTAAGTAAGAAAAAAACAGATCAAGATGGAAATGAATTTGGTTGGGGGGTGGAGGTTCCATTTGGGCCTTTTTTGGGTGCGGCCTCCTTGCTTTATTTTCTGGGGTTTCGCAAGGCTGTGGATACCTGGTTTGAGGAAATAATTACAAATTTTATTCATTTCTTTTCGATTGTGTGATCCTTTTATCATTGAAGAGGCTTAAGATTGTAGAGATTGTATGTAATTTTTAATAAATATCTATTCCCATAAATGAAAAAGCTTTTAGTAGCGAATCGTAGTGAAATTGCAGTGAGGATTTTTCGTTCTGCGAACGAGTTAAATCTTAGAACGGTGGCTATTTATGCCGAAGAAGACCGCTTCGGAGTTCATAGGTTTAAAGCCGACGAAGCCTACCTCGTTGGACAAGGAAAAGGTCCTGTTGCCGCCTATCTTGACATCGAATCAATTATCGCCATAGCCAAGGCCAAAAAGGTGGACATGATTCACCCAGGATACGGCTTCTTGTCTGAAAATGCTGACTTTGCCCGTGCTTGTGAAGATGCAGGGATTATTTTCATTGGTCCAAAACCAGAACTTTTGGAGAAAATGGGCGATAAGGTCGCGGCGAAAAAGGCGGCGGATCTTGCGGGTGTCCCCACCTTACCTGCAACTCCCAATCCGGTATCGAAGCCGGCGGAAGCATTAAAATGGGGAAGGAAAATCGGTTTCCCTTTGATCATTAAAGCGGCCTTTGGTGGAGGAGGGCGAGGTATGCGGGTTGTGAACAAAGAGGAAGAACTCAAACCAATGCTTGAAGAAGCACAAGGTGAAGCGGAAAGAGCGTTTGGCAATTCTGCAGTTTTTCTTGAACGTTATGTCGGGCGGGCCAAGCATTTAGAGGTCCAAGTTTTAGGTGATAGGCATGGAAATGTGGTTCACTTGCATGAAAGAGACTGCTCTGTTCAAAGAAGATACCAGAAGGTTGTGGAAGTGGCTCCATCTATTGGTTTACCTGATAGCGTGGTGAATGATCTTTGTGAAGCAGGAGTGGAGCTGGCTAAGAAGATTGGCTACGACAATGCAGGTACTGTTGAATTTCTTTTAGATCAAGATACCAAGGACTGGTTCTTTATTGAGATGAATCCTAGAATTCAAGTAGAACACACAGTTACTGAGCAAATTACTGGGATTGACATTGTTCGCTCCCAGATTCTTGTGGCAATGGAGCACCCCTTGCATGAGGAGAAAATCGGAATCCCTGATCAGGATAATATTCCAAGAAATGGTTGTGCTGTTCAATGTCGTGTTACCACGGAAGATCCCGAAAAAGATTTTAGCCCTGACTATGGAAAAATTCTGTCCTATCGCTCTGCCGCAGGTTTTGGCGTTAGGCTTGACGGAGCAATGGGGGATACTGGTTCCATTATTACCCCTTTTTACGATTCCCTGTTGGTCAAGCTCACCACTTCTGGTCCCAATCTTTCACAGGCTTTGGATCGAATGCATCGTGCGTTACGAGAAATGCGAATTCGCGGAGTTAAGACAAATATTCCTTTTCTTGAAAATGTCATTACACATCCGGAATTTGTCAAAGGAAACGCGACCACCCGAATGATTGATGTTACGCCTAGTCTCTTTAAATTTAAGGCAAGAAAAGACCGAGCATCTAAACTTTTAAATTATTTGGGCGAAGTCATAGTTAACGGCAATCCCCAGGTAAAGGGCAGACCCAGAGTCCAAAATCCCCTGCCTTTAATTATTCCTGAATGCGACATAGTCGAGACTGCTCCACGAGGCACCCGAGATTTATTACTCTCCCAAGGTCCAGAAAAATTTTCAAAATGGCTTCGTGATCACAAGCCTTTGATGGTCACAGACACAACACTTCGCGATGCACATCAATCGCTAATGGCAGCCCGAATGCGTACTTTCGATATGTTGGCGGTTGCAGATTTTATTGCCAAAAATGTTTCCGGTTTATTCAGTTTGGAAATGTGGGGGGGAGCCACTTATGATACTTGCATGCGATTCCTTGGTGAATGCCCCTATGAAAGACTTCATTCATTAAGAGAGAAAATACCAAATGTATTATTCCAAATGCTCTTAAGAGGATCCAATGCAGTCGGGTACGCAAATTATCCCGACAATGTTGTTCGAGAGTTTGTGGTTCACTCCTCACAAGCCGGGATGGATGTATTCCGTATATTTGATTCACTTAATTATCTTCCCAATTTAAAAGTGGCAATGGAGACTGTGGTTGAAAAAACTCCATCTCTCTGTGAAGCGGCACTTTGTTTTACTGGTGATTTTACCAATTCAAATGAAGAGAAGTATGTTTTGGGGTATTATGTTGAGTTGGCAAAAGAGCTAGAACAAATGGGAGCTCACATTCTTGCGATTAAGGATATGGCTGGGCTTTGTCACCCCATTGCTGCCAGTAAGCTCGTTAAAACTTTGAGAAATGAAGTGGGTATCCCGATTCATTTTCACACACATGATTCGAGCGGAATCTCTTCTTCTTCTATTATTAAAGCCGTGGAGGCGGGAGTGGATGTCGTGGATCTTGCAATTTCCTCTCTTTCAGGGTGTACCAGTCAGCCAAACCTGAACTCAATTGTTCATGCGTTACAAAATGCTCCTAGATCTACAGGACTTGATGTCGATGCATTAAATCAGTTATCCATTTACTGGGAAGCGGTAAGACAATACTATTCACCCTTTGACACTTCTCCTCCTTTTGGCAGTGCGGAAGTCTATCAACATCAAATGCCCGGAGGGCAGTATACTAACTTGCGTGAGCAAGCCGGGGCCCTTGGATTAGGCAAACGGTGGCCTGATGTCGTTACCACTTACCAGGAGTGTAACCGTTTACTAGGAGACATTGTTAAAGTCACTCCTAGTAGTAAAAGCGTAGGTGATCTTGCGATTTTTCTTATCACCAAGGGTGTGAAACCGGAAGATTTAGTCAATTTGCCAGAAGAGACTGGCTTTCCTCAATCCGTGATTGATTTGCTCTCTGGTAACCTTGGGCAACCTAAGGGGGGCTGGCCTAAAGCTGTTCAGAAAGTTATCCTTGGTAAACAGAAACCCATGAGAGGACGTCCGGGTGCATCTGCTCCAAAAATAGATCTCAAAAAAGAAAAGAATGCGTTGGTCAAAAAATTCGGAAAGCACTGCACAGAAGATGACTTGTTTTGTTCCGTTATGTATCCTCAGGTTTATTCAGAATTTCAAAACTTTAAGAAAAAATATGGAGATGTCTCTGTTTTGCCCACCTTGGCATACTTTCATGGCCTTGAACCTGGCGAAGAGATTTCTATAACTATAGAGGAAGGAAAAACACTTTTTATTAAGCTGCTCCATGTGGGGGAACCAGATGAAAAAGGGATCCGTTCGATAACCTTTGAACTTAATGGAAAAGCCCGTACCACTTTAGTACAAGATAAGAGTATCAAGGGGGATGCAAAAGCCAGGGAAAAGGCAGACCCCGCCAATGATAAACATGTGGGTGCTCCGATTCCGGCTATCATCAGCAGCATAGCAACAAGTGTTGGTAAGACGGTTGCGAAGGGCGATAAGATTGCAGTATTAGAAGCGATGAAAATGCAAACAACGATTTATGCATCGGCGGATGGAACGATTGATCAAGTTCTCGTTCAGGTCGGCGACTCTGTGGAGTCGAAAGATTTAATTGCACGACTTCGTTGATCCCTAAAGATTCAGATTTAACATCCGATTATTTAAATAAGTGTTTATTTTAAAATATTTAGGATATAGGAGCTTTGGCCTTTTGGCTTTACACCTTATGCTAACCCAAAGCTTAGCTGGTGACAGGTTACTTGTGCCTGAATCTATTCTGGAAAGGGAGATGTGTGCTGCACTTGGCGTTTCGGGTCGTGAATTAACAGAGCAGCTTGTGGGAGAAGGGTTAGTTTCATTAGAATTGAATAATGCTAATCTCCGGGATCTTCGAGGACTTGAGTTTGCAAAGAATTTAGAGGTACTGATTCTTAGAGATAATTTAATTCAGGATCTTTCTCCAATTAGTAAACTTTCCAAACTTCGAAAACTCGATTTATCCGGTAACCGAATATCTTCGCTTCGTACTTTTGGGCAATTCCCGTTGATTGAAACTAAGCAAAGAATTGTAGAAATTCAAAATGAACTTCAGCAAAAAAATTTGGAAGATGATTACAAAGCTGCTTTAATTCTTGAGCTTTCCGAACTTGCAGAGAAATTCAAATTAAAGAATCGATCTTTAACTGAGTTGAATCTTGCCAATAATCGCCTGCTTGGTGTCTCAGGAATCGAAATGTGGGAGTCTATATCTTGGTTAAATGTGGCAGATAACTCTTTGATCGACTTGGAGGGACTCAGCAAACTTAAATCATTAACTACTTTATATGCTCAAGGTAATCAACTTGGTCGCGTGGAAGGCTACGAAGATGTAAACCGTAATAAAATTTATGATTTTGGAGAACCCGTACAAGATCAAAGTGGTAATGGCAAGCGGGACACAGACCCCTTGCTCGAATTGCAATCATTGCCAAGATTACGAAACCTTTATTTATACAACAATATGTTAAAGGATGTGGATAGCTTGATTGATCTTCCAAGCCTATCTGTTCTCTTGCTATCGAGTAATCAGATTGAAACAATTACCGAAATAGGGAAATTGGAGGGATTAACGAGATTGTCCTTGAACAGTAACTTTATTTACAAGCTAAGTGGATTACAACAGCTTACGAATCTAAGGCATCTAGATCTTACCGAAAACAGAATTTGTGATCTAAGACCTATTGAATCCCTCCGTAACTTAAAGGAACTTCGTTTACAGTCCAATCATGTGATCGATCTTACCCCGCTCTCAAGATTGGAATATATCAATTCTCTATCCCTTGCTAAGAATGTTATTTTCGATCCACATCCTTTGCATAATCTGAAATCCCTTAAAGATTTAAAATTGTCGGGTAATCGCATCGACCTAGAAAATCCACGCATCGAATCGATGTTTGCTTTTTTAGAAAAAAATGGATGCCGTGTAGATTCAAGAATGCAGGGTAAGCGATCTTATGCACTTGAAATATTAGTTGAATCACTCACATCATTTGCGTCATCAAATCGTGATCTTGGAAGTTTTCTCCAGGAAAAAGGGTATTTAAGGCTGATAGACTTCATTCAGGATTCAAAAATAGATGAAAAGAGTAAAGAATCTGCTTACACTAATTGGGATGAAGCTTTCAAGAGGGGACTTAAGAAAGATGAGTTGGAATTCCCCAACCTCTAATATTTTAACTATTAAGATATAGTAGGGTACCAAGTATTACAGAAATGATAAATCCAATTAGGTATAAAATCCCTCTGAACAGTTTCTGAAGTGCATTGGTTCTTATCACTTTATCCAAATACTTCATGTATTGTTGTTTTAATCTCTTTTTTAGAGATCTCTTCTTTTTTTCAGTACTCTCGTTCAAAGGGTGAGGAATAAATGATTTTTATTAAAATATTTAAGTGGAATGCTGTAATAAAATAAAAAGTTTATAGATGTCAATTAAGCAAACAACAATTCGTAGAGAAAGAAGCATAAAAGGTAAGTCCCTCCATACTGGAGATGAAGTGACGCTCACTATTAAACCTGCAGAAATCGATACAGGATATCTTTTTCGTAGAATTGATCTTTATGGAAAACCTGAGATAAAGCCTTTATCCAAGCAGGTTACTGAACTTGTTCGAAACACTACGATTTCAGACGGAAATGCTAAAGTTCATACTGTAGAGCATGTATTGAGTGCCTTGGCGGGATGCGGGGTGGATAATGCCATTATCGAACTGGATGCAAGTGAACCTCCTATTCTGGACGGTTCGGCTCGACCTTTTGTCAATTTGATTATGGAGGCAGAAACTATCGAGTTGGAGAAAGAAAGATCATTTATTGAAATCACTGAACCTGTTTCAGTTACTGCAGGCAACCGCTCGATGATTGCTCTCCCTTATGACGGGTTTCGGGTAACCTGCACATCGGCTGATGATCGTGGGGTTCATGTCCAACATTTGTCATTAGAGATAGAACCGGAGAGTTATATCGCTCAATTAGCTCCGGCTCGCACCTTTACTTTATATGAAGACATTGAAGAGCTTTTAAAACTGGGGAAAATAAGAGGAGGTAGTCTAGATAGTGCGATTGTGATAAAAGGAGACAAGATTATGTCCAAGGAACCACTCCGTTTTGAGGATGAGTTTGTTCGTCATAAAATAATGGACATCGTAGGGGATATTTGCCTGCTTGGGAAGCCGCTCAAGGCACATATCATAGCAGTTCGCCCCGGTCATTCTCTCAACTCTGATTTGGCCGCTAAGATTCTTGAATCAATCTCTAGGAAAAAGAAAGCAAGTTCGGGTACATTGTCTAAGAGCAACGAGAAGAAATCATATGTTATGCCAGACGAGACCGAATTGGATGTTCGTCGGGTATTGGATGTGCTGCCTCATAGATTTCCTTTTGTAATGATTGACAGGGTCACATCGATCGAGGGCAATGAATCGCTAACGGGTATCAAAAATGTTACGATTAATGAACCTTTCTTTACTGGGCATTTCCCCGGTCATCCAGTCATGCCTGGAGTATTACAACTTGAGGCGATGGCGCAGGCTGCAGGAATTTTGTTGCTAAGGCGGGGCTCAGCAGAAGGAAAAGTCGCATTCTTCATGAGTGCTGATAAAGTCAAATTTAGGAAACCAGTCGTACCGGGTGATCAATTGGAAATTAAGGCTAATTTGATAAAAGTGCGGGGTAACAAACTTGCAACTGCTGAAGTATCTTGTTTGGTCTCTGGAAAAGTTGTTTCTTCTGCAAGCTTGATGTTTGCCATAACGGATGTCAGTGATTCTTGATTAGATATGGGAGTAAAAATCCATCCAACAGCTATTGTCGATCAAGGTGCTGAATTGGGAGAGAATGTAGTCATTGGGCCTTTTGCTTTGATAGGAGCAAAGGCACTTATAGGAGATAATTCGATCATTCATCATCATTCTACGGTGGACGGTCAAGTTTCGATGGGCGAAGGGAATGAAGTTTTTCCATACGCTATGATCGGAGGTTTAACTCACGATCTTAAATATCAAGGAGGGAGCCCTAAACTTAAAATTGGATCCAATAATGTGTTTCGAGAGTATGTGACCGCACATGTTGCTACTTCTGCCGATGATTTTACCATCATTGGATCGAATAATGTTTTCTTAGCCTACAGTCATGTGGCCCATGATTGCATAGTCGGAAATCATTTAGTGATGAGCAGTCATTCCGCGTTGGGTGGTCATGTTCAAGTTGAAGATCATGTTAATGTGGGTTGGGGAACGGGTGTCCATCAGTTTTGCAGATTGGGTAGACATTCGATGATTTCTGCTTGCTCTAAATTGGTCCAAGATGTTCCTCCTTTCATGCTTGCAGATGGTTCTCCGGCAGAAGTTCGTTCCATTAATAAGGTCGGAATGGATAGATTTGGTTTTAAAGGTGATGATCTTGAAAAAGTTAGAATGATCTTCAAAACCCTTTACAAGTCAGAGTTAAATCGTACGCAGGCTATCGAGAAGTTAAAACATATGAACGCAGAGGAAGGAAATTCTTACATTCAGGAAGTGACCCACTTTATAGCCTTAAGCGAAAGGGGCTTGGCTTAGTATATAAATTTATTCGATTGAGTCGCCCAAGGAGCGCAGCAAATCCCAGCTGTAAATCCCGGTGGAATGCCCATCACTAAATCGAATTCTTATTGCGTAATTTCCAACTTTTTCGAATCCCATCAATTCAGGTGAGCCAGATCGGGCATTTTTCTGGGTCAATGATAAGTTCCCAAAGATATCGCTCTCGCCTTTATTTTCTGCACTTGGAGAATTATTTCTTAGTTTTTGGGCATCAATGAAGCATTCTTTGCCATCCGACCACTGGATAGCCAGAAAATTGCCAACAATCTCAATTTTGCAGGGAGATGTGGGCACTATGTGAGATTTCGAGGAGAGAGTTGTCCTTAGACAAAGGAGTCAAGACTATGTCCAGCAGATGGGGGAGTTGATGGGTGTGATCCAGTTTGGTAGTAGGGGTCCAATACCTCGTTTTGAAAAGGGCGGCTAGGATCCTCGGCCATCTCTGCGGATTGATTGAATTCTTCAATTTCTTCTCGGATCATTTCTTCCTGCAGGTCTTTTTCCTGAAGTTCACGGTCAAGACTTCTTTCATCCCAATACCGGTCGTTGTGAAACTGACTTGGACCAGGCTCCGGGGGAAGTTCGGTGGGTTTTACGACTTCCCAATCAGGCTCTCTCGTGCAGTCTATCCCTGCATCATCGACATTATCAACACTCTCTGGTGGTTCGCCTGGTTGTTGGCAGGTGGAAGGACAGGGCGTTGGCTTCTCTTTGCACAACGAACCCGAAAGATCATAAGCTTCAGGTAATCTGGTCACCCGGTTCAATTGGTCGTTGCCAAGATCAGGTACTTCCAGGGATGATTGATCATCATTTTTGAGTTGAGATTCACGTCTCGAATTTTCCGAGACATGTCCAACAGTGTCTTGGTTATGAACTTCCATGTTTAAAATATGAAAGATAAAGTTCCCGGATGCAAATCGAAATACCTTTAGATCGAAAGATAGAGAAAAATTCTTTTACATTGCCTCGAAGGATCATTTTTGCATTTTAAGATGTACTATGCCAAGAGAAACAGTCATTTTGGAATGCACAGAAGCACGCAAAGAGGGGAAACCTCCTTCCCGTTATGTATCTAGCCGCAATAAGAAATTGCAAACTGATCCAGTAGAAAAACGGAAATATAATCGTTTTTTGAAGCGGCATACCATGCATCGAGAAATTAAGAGCTAAGACTCACTTCTCCATCGCTTCTATTATTTTAGAGGCAATTTCATAGAATGCTTTGCTTGCATTACATTCAGGATTTGAGCTGATTACTGGAATGCCATGATCTCCTCCCTCTCTAACTTCTTGATTCAAAGGTACTTCACCTAAAAATTCTGTTGCGAGTGCTTGGGCCGTATCTTTCCCGCCTCCTTTTCCAAAAAGGAAATTCTTTTCACCCGAATCGGACTCCAAGTAGCTCATGTTTTCAACCACTCCCAAAATCGGCACATTCACTTTTTCAAACATTCTTGCTCCTCTGCGGGCTACATCTACGGCAGCTTTTTGGGGTGTAGTTACAACGACAGCTCCATTGAGAGGAAGGGTTTGAGCGAGAGATAATTGTGCGTCTCCCGTGCCGGGCGGTAGATCTACGAGAAGAAAGTCCAGTTCTCCCCACTCTACATTACTTGCAAATTGTTGAATTGTTTTCATGACCATTGGCCCCCTCCATACCACTGGAGATTCCTCATCAATCAACAGACCCATGGACATGAGCTTAACTCCAAAGCTTTCATTGGGGGAAAGCAGATTTTCTCCAATAAGCTTAGGTTTTTCTGTGGAACCGAGAAGAAGTGGAACTGAGGGACCATAGACATCACAATCCATGAGTCCGACCTTAAGAGGTTTTTCACGAGTTTCTCCATGCCGGGAAATGGCACAGGCAAGATTGACTGCAAGTGTAGATTTACCGACACCGCCTTTTCCACTAGCAATAGCAATGATTTTATCGATTCCGGAAATTTTACTGTCTTCAGTTGAAGATTGGTTGTCTGTACTTTGAGCTTTAACGATAACTGTTACTTCAATTTCAGAAATTCCTGGATCTTGCCCAAGTACTTCTTCGACTTTATTTTTTAGCAGTGTAGGGAGTTTTGGGTCTGGGCTTGATAATTCAAGTCTTACGGCTGCTTTACCCTCTTTAAAATTTACTTCACTGACTAACCCAAACGAAACGATATCTCGCGAGAATCCGGGATAGGTGACTGATTTTAACAGTTCCAATAATTTTTCTTTATCCATTTTGAACAATTGTTTGGGGAAGAATACACAACTCCACATTATGTTTTAAATCGTTTGAGACGATATTAATATAAGAATTTTCGGAAGGATCATATGTTTTCGCTTGCTAGAAAGCATTCAATTTAGAAGTTTTAGGTATGGTGGGAACAAATATTCTATATTCATGTGTATGGTCATATCGTTGTATGCAAACTTTCATAAGTTTTTTGATTTTGATTTCATATTATCAGCTCGTGGCTCAAGAGAATTCTACGATTGTCTTAAGCACAATCGAGAGCGAGTTAGAAAAAAAACAAGTGGCTGTCGATTTAGGAAATACGACGAAATCTCTAGGCTCTATCGTTGCAAAAGCGATTAGTATTCATGGAGGGTTACGATTAGCCAAGCCTCAGAAAAGTCGTTTCTCAGCCAACTTTTCAGCAAAGGGAGGGAACTTAATTAGTCTATCCTTAGCCACTGGAGTCCCTAAGAAAACTGTGAGTAGATACTCTTTTGAAGAGGCAAATGTGCAATTGTCCATTGCGAAAGCTTGTGACCGTTTAGTTTTGGAAACTCTTGGGATCCCTGGTTTTTTCAGTGGCAGGATCAGCTTTCTTTCAAGTCTTTCCGGAAAAAAAGAAATTTTTGTCTCTGATGCGATTATGACAACTGCACGGCCCCAGACATCATTTGGTAAAATTACATTTAATCCAAGCTGGGATAATCAAGGTCAGGGCATTTTCTTTACCAGCAACCGTAAAGTTTTTAACAATGTATATTACTTAAATCTAGACAGTCGGAAAATCTCCACCATAGCCAACTATCGAGGTAGTAATTTAAGAGCAGTTCAAAACCCGAGATCGAATCAGGTTGCCCTGATTCTTTCAACCTCTGGAAATCCTGAAGTCTGGCTCGCTTCTTCTCCCCGAAGTAAACCTAGCCGTTTAACCCGCAACCGTAGTAACGAGTCTGGACCCGCTTGGTCTCCAGATGGCAGGAGACTTTTAGTGACTTCAGATAGTAGAGGGAAGCCTCAGATTTATGAGGTATCAGTTTCAAGCGGACAACTTACCCGAATCCCTACCAATGTTAGTTCTCACTGTACAGAAGCGAATTGGAATCCTCGTGATCCCAATAAGTTCGTCTTCACCGCCGCAGTTTCAGGGGGGTTTCAAGTTTGTGAATATGATTTTTCCCTTCGCAAATCGCGCATTATTACCAAAGGAGCAGTCCACAGTATGCAACCCTGCTGGGCCAGCGATGGAAGACACCTCTACTTCACCGAGAGGTCAGTAACTGGCAAAACCAGAATCATGATATTGGACACTGAGCTTGAAGGTGCAAAACCCGCTCCTTTACATGGTCCATCCTTTGGTAATTGCTCACAAGTTAGCTTTTATTATCCAAATTGATTGAAGTTTTGTCTCGCACCTTAGGTGCTGCTTCATAGATTGCTGTTCTATTTTATGCTAAAGTTCGTTATTTCGTTTATTTGTCTACCACTCCTTCTTTTGGCGAAACCGGTCAAGGTCGATTTAGCTAATAATTCAGCAATATCCGGAGATTTAATCAAGTCCTCCACCACAGAAATTTTTGTAGATGTTGGCTTTGACATAATAAAAATTCCTCGATCGTCGGTCATTGCCATCAAAAATCTGGACAAAAAGGAACCAGCTTCCCAAAGCGAGCGTTTTGCGAGTGAGATATTCATGCAATCTTCTGAAAATGCAAAGCTTTCTACATTGAGGGAACTTGTAGATATTCTTGGCGAGGCAGTTGTTTTGATCCGTACCCCTATCGGACTGGGCTCAGGCTTTCTTATTCATCCGAGTGGATATCTAGTGACTAATGACCATGTAGTTGCTGGGGAACGACAAATTTCAGTTACCCAATTCCAAGGATCTGGTTCGGAACTGACTAAACGTAATTTTGATAATGTTAGAATAATTGCTTCCGGTGGAAATTTAGATTTGGCTTTATTGAAAATTGAGGGACTTTCTCCTTCTTTCAATTTCCCCTTTGTTCGATTGGGCTCGTCTCCAGATCTAAAGCAAGGTGAACGGGTCTTTGCCATTGGCAGCCCTCTTGGCTTGGAGAGAAGTGTTTCCGAGGGAATAGTCAGTTTGCGTAATCGCATAATTTCCGACCGTCTTCATATTCAGACCACAGCGGAAATAAGTCCGGGGAATTCTGGCGGTCCTCTTTTTAACTATAAGGGTGAGGTAGTCGGAGTTAACAATATGAAAGTGGTTGCCCAAGGGGCGGAGGGACTTGGTTTTTCTATCCCTGTAGACTCACTTAAAACTTTTCTTATCAACCGTGATGCATATGCATTTGATCCTCGGAATCCAAATGCTGGCTTTCGTTACACAAACCCACCGAGACAGTCGAATTAACCTCCAATCTAACCTTAACTAATGAATAGAAAATTTTTAATCCAACTTGTTTCAGTTCTGAGTGCATTGTCAGTTTTGGTGGCACAAAAGGAAGACTCTTTAATCAAATTCTTACCCGAAGATACTCTTGTTGCTATGGAAATAGATAACTGGGAGGATCTCCAAGATGATTTAGAAAGTGGTCCATGGGGGGAGATCATGGATTTTCCCATTTGGGAAAAGGTAAAAGACAAAATTGAAAATGAATTGGGTAGGGGCCATACCAAGAAATCTAAATCTAATTTAGAGGAAATAAGAAAATCTGTTTTTGAGCCTATGATGGATTCAATTGAAGGAGGTATAGTTTTAGGGATATCCGATTTGGCTAATTTAATGGAAAGGGAAATGATTAAGAATGATCAAACAGGAGCGAGCTGGAGGGCCCAAAAAATGCCATTTTTTGCTTTAATTCTTGATTCATCTTTAGGCGATGATGATTTTAATGAAATCATTTCGACACTTGAAGATCTCGGAAGTTCCAAGATGCAGGTAATCGAAGAAAAAATGGGTGAAGTAAGTCTTAGTTGGTTCCTTAATTCAAAAAATGAAGAACTCACAAAACTTGAAGCTAAAAGTACTGGCTTATGTGCATCATTGCATAAGGGGAAATTCTTTTTGGTCTCGGGAGATAAAGAAAGGGTCGAATCGGTTTTCACGACCTTTTTTGATCGGGGGAAATCCCTTAAAGATAATGAATCCTATATTGACTGCTTTGATGAAATTGGGATGGGGCAGGCGAGACTGTTTCTTAATTTTAAGGAAGGGATGCGTGTTCTACGCGAACAAAGCGAAAAAATGAAAATCCCTCAAAACCCTTTTGGAATTGAAACAAGTGGACTGATTGATGGATTAGGTTTGAATGGTTTAAACCATTTGGGGGTTTGCTTGGATGCGAAATCAAAGGAATTTGAAATGGGTTCTTCCCTAGGCATGGATCATCGGGAAGGGATTCTTTCCTTTCTTTCTACGGTTAAAGGAGACTTGGGAAACCATGACTTCGTTTCAAAGGACGTTTTCACTGTGAGTAATGGCAAAAACGATTTAGGGCAACTTTGGCCAAAGATGGAAAATATACTTAAGGGAGTAAGCCCTGCTCTACACTTGCTGGTCACGACTCAGATTCAGGCTTTTGAAGATCAGTCAGATGTTAGAATTAGGACCGATTTGCTTGGTTCACTGGGAGATGAAATGGTGAGTCTTTCATATCTTCATCAGGATAATCTAGATTTGGAAGAATTAGCTTCACCTTCATCTTCAATATATGCGATTAGTTTAAGGAACGCTAAACTTTTTGATCGTACTATGAGAGCAATGGTTGATTCAGTAAGCCAAGGAAACGATTTATTTGAAGAAAATGAGCACCGAGGCGTAACCATTCGTTCTATGCGCGGTTTGCAAGGTGCTGGCTTATCGATTTCATATGCTATTTCAGAGGGATGGCTCTTGCTGTCTATGGGTGAAGATCGTTATCTTAAGCAAGTTATAAATAGGATGAAGAATGGAAAGAATTCTTTGTGGGACAGTGCTCATGTACAAAATGCCTTGAATGATCTTCCTCGAGGCATCCGGCAAGTGGATTATGTCGATGTTAGCAAGATGTTTTCTTTTTTTGAAGTGATGTTTGAAGCTATTGATGACGATGAATTTGATTTCACTTCGGATGATTTTGGTGATTTTCCATATTTCCTCCTCGGTTGGTCGAAGGACACAGATACCGGATTTGTTTCAAAGGCAAAACTATACCCTTTTTCTGAGTGAGTTTACTTAATTTGAAAAATTCAATTTTCATTCTTTTTTTCTGCTTGGGTTTGACTCAAGTTATTTCAAAACCAATAGAGCTTTCCAAACCTGAGGTTTTACTTACTGGATGGAACGCCCGCTGTCTTCAACATGCCGATTTAAATGGTGATGGATTGGTAGATCTGGTTTACTTCAATTTAAATAAGTCATACCTAGAAATTCTCTATCGTACGCAAAAGGGTATTGCTCCGAAAAATATTCGCCCTGTCCGAAGAAATCGATGGGAACCCGTCCTTGAAGATGCAAATTATCAACCTGAAAGAATCTTCATCAATGGAAACGTTTCTGATATTGCCATAGGCGATTTAAATTCAGATGGTGTTGCGGATATCATTATTGGAAGTCCAGAGGATGGTGTACGGATATTTTTCAGGGAAAATAATTCAACATGGAGTGACGGTTTTGAAATAGAATCCAATAAGATTCGAGCTTACTCAAAAAGTCTACAGGTCATTAATGAGAATGGGAGGAATGAGTTGTTTGTGTTTACTGAACCTGGGCTCGAGAAGATTTCTTTTTTGAAAGGGCAACCCCAATACCCACCTTCTTTATTCAGGGAAGGAGATAAGCGTGCTTATGGTGTGGAATTGATTGATCTTAATGACGATAAAATTCTTGATTGGATGTATTTAGTGCCAAGTGATAAATTTTCGCTTAAGATTCGGCTTGGAGAAGACGAGGGTTTCGGTCCGGAGTTATCCTTTGACATTTCGCTTTCGTCCTTTCCGGCATCCTTGGAATCGTCACTGTCTCTGAATTACAAAAAGTTTTGCTCGATTGATTCCTTGTCGAGAGAGGCGGTGATTTTCTCTTTTTCCGATGAAGAGATAGTTAATCGGGAATCATCTTTTGATTTAATTTCCTACGATATTTTTTCTACATCTAATACAGAAAGTTTCTGGGCATTGGGTGATTTTAATTTGGATGGGATTCCCGAATTGGTTTCGGCTTCCCCAGATGAAGGAGAAGTTTTTCATGTTGAATCAGACAAGGACGGATTTTCAGGTAAGGTTAAATCATCCCCTTCACTAAAAGGAATTACCCATCTATCTGCCTTACGAAATGAAGGTAAAATAAAATTGCTTCTTCTGAGCGCAGAGGAGGAAGTTCTTGGCATTTCTGAATATCAGAAAGGTAAAGGTTTTAGTTTTCCTATGATGATCGAACTGGATGGTATTCCTTTGGCTGCAGTATCGACCAATACCGGTAAAGGAAAAGATGATAAACTTCTTGTTCTTTGCGAACGAGATTCAGATTTTTACCTTAAGACTTTTGAATCGTCTTCGGACAACAAGTTTAAAGTAACTCATGAGTATGAAGTCAAAGATATAAAGCGGGAGCCCAGTGAGCTTTTCGTATGCGATTTAAACGGAGATACGCAACAAGACGTATTGATTCTCTCGAGTCGGGATGCACCAGTCATTCTTCTGTCTGACAAGAAAGATGGGTGGCAATTGGTTGCTGGCGATTCGGTGGTTCGCAAAAGTTTCCTAAAGGATATCGAGAAAGAAAACATTTCGAAATTTACCGATCCTTTGTCAAAAAAGGAAAGATTACTTGTCGCAGGTGAGGGATATGTACGGGTAATTGCTTGGGAAGGAGATGAATTACTGGTAATCGAACAGTTCAATTCTAAAGATCAGGCAGGAGATTTGAGCACCCCTATTAAAATTGATTGGGAAGGGCATGGCACTTTTGAAATTTTTGCATTTCATGAAGATGGGTATTGGGAAAGACTACACTCTGAGAAACCGGAAGCTAATCTCAAGAATCGTTTGGAAAGTTCCTTCATTGTTCCCTCGCAAGTGAGTACTTTTCATGCTCCTAAAGGCATCAGTATGGTGGCTCTTGGCAAAGGTGGATTTCAAATGATTTCTCTGGCGAAATCCCAAAAATTTTCTTTGAAGGTAGAATCTAGATACCTTACGGATCTTCCTAAAATTCGACACAATGGAATTGAATGTGGTGATTTTAATAATGATGGCGTTCAGGATTTAGTATGCCTTGATGGTAAGAAAAATCTTTTGGAGTTCGTTACTCGCGACACAAAAGATCAAAAATGGAAGAGTTCGCTTCATTTTGAGGTTTTTGAAAAAAACCTTCACTATCAGGGGAAAAAAGGTGGATTGTATGAGCCTAGGGAAGGTCTGATTTCCGACTTAAATGGAGACGGGTTGGATGACTTGGCTTTTCTTGTGCATGATCGTTTACTGATCTACAGGCAGATTAATCGCTCAGCAAAATGAGAATTTTGGTTTTAGGTGACATTGTCGGGAGACCGGGTAGAAAATTTATGTCCGACCACTTGAAGAATTTTATTAAAAATAAAAATATTTCTCTTTGTATTGCCAATGGGGAAAACGCAGCTGGTGGTGCTGGCATTACTGCAAAAACTGCACACGAATTAAAAACGGCAGGTATCGATGCCATTACCCTTGGTGACCATGTGTGGGATCAAAAAAATTTCGAAAATGAAATCGATCAATTGGATTTTGTTTGTAGACCTGCAAACTTACCCGGTTCCAACCCAGGTAAAGACCACCTTATTTTGGAGGGAGAAAATACGATGGTGGGGTTGTTTACGGTACTTGGTAGGTCATTTATGGGACCCAAGGTTGCCTGCCCTTTTACCACGGCTGACAGAATTGTAAACGATTTAAAGAAGCAAAATGTAGATCAGATCATCTGTGAAATTCACGCAGAAACCACATCTGAAAAAGAATCAATCGGGTGGTATCTGGATGGGCGAGTCAGCTTGGTCTTTGGAACTCACACGCATGTTCCAACTGCAGATGGAAGGATTTTACCTAAGGGGACTGCCTATCAGACTGATTTGGGGATGACGGGTCCAAGAGAATCAGTTTTGGGCAGGGATATCGAGGCGTGCGTCGGGCGCTTTTTGGATGGCATGCCCCGCAAGTGTCCTGTGGCGGAAAAGGATGTTGGGATGCAGGGGTGTATGATCGAGGTGAATAACGACTCACCCTGTAAATCAGTTAAATATCAAAGAATTGAATTTCGAGAGGATGCTACGGATCAATCCCTGCGTCCACCAAGAAGCCCTAGTCTAAACATCCAGTAGAGTAGGGTGAGCAAGGAAGTAACAAAGGCAGCAACATAGGTCATGGCCGCAGCGTTTAGTACTTTCTTCGCTCCATCAAGCTCTTTTTCCGTTACATAATTTCCTTTTTGCAGACAAGCCAATGCTCGACTGCTTGCATCAAATTCAACTGGTAGCGTAATTAATGTGAAAAGAGTGGTGCATCCGAAAAGTAGAACGCCAAGCCAGGAAAGAGAAGCACCGGTTGCGGATTGGGCTCCTCCCAGAAAAAAAGCCAACATAATTACGATCATAGATAGTCCACCTCCCATATTGGCCACAGGTACCCAAGATGACCGGAAGGACAGCATCGCGTAGGATTTTGCATGTTGGATCGCATGGCCAACCTCGTGTGCAGCCACTCCAAATGCAGCCATACTGTTTGAGTCATGAACAGATTCGCTTAACCGTAAAGTTTTACTACGGGGATCATAATGATCTGTTAGTTCACCGCCAACCCGTTCGACTCGAACATCCCTTATATTGTTATCTCTCAGTATACCTTGGGCTACTTCAGCTCCTGTTAAACGAGAACGGGTAGTATATTGGCTATATTTTCTGAATCGGCTTTTAGTTACACTGGATGCGTAGAAGCTGAGTGCCATTCCCGCTCCAATGACAAGAAGGTAGAAAGGATCAAATATCATGTGGATAGAATAAAATTCGCAAACGGAAAAAACCTATTTCTTAGTTTCGTAAATTTTATGAAAAGAGAGGATAGCTTCCTTTAAAATGTTCGCATTTTCTGGGGCAATTGATTGTTTGCATTTCATGGCTGCAACCATCACGGCATGGGCACTCTTAAGTTTTACATCGTATTCCTTAGCCGAAGGCTTGATTCGCTGGATCATAAAATATTCAGCAATTGTTTTCTGTATATTTGAAGCATGAGATTCTTTGGTACTCACCCATCTATAAAGCTGGTTTTTGGATTGTGCATCCTTTTTAGAGCTGAGCTCAGCAATGAGTTTAGAAGCTTTATCGATAGTCGACTGGTCTTCAAGCATCTGTTCAAACCTGAGCTGGTCGGTGTAAATCCCACAGGGCACTTGGCAGTGCGCCAGTACTGAATGATGAAAGAAAAAGGAAGGTAACAAAAGCAAAGATAATTTTATAATGTTCTTCATGGATAATTTTTAATTTGGGTTAATCCTATATTTTTATGGGAACTGAATGATTTGCCAAGAAAAGACTTTAAAATCTACAGAATCAATAACAATGTAACATGTTTGACATTGCGAACTTCAGGGAAATTATTTAAGAAATATTGGAATGCGGGAGTAGCTCAGCTGGATAGAGCATCGGTCTTCTAAACCGAGGGTCCTGGGTTCGAATCCCAGTTCCCGCGCCATTCCGAGGTGGACAATCCGCCCTTTATCTTGGACGGACTCCACCTAGTCTGGTTTTAGCTAATTTTAATGCTTTTACCTACATTCTTTTCAGAATTTGGAATGATGACGGATAAGACGCCTTCCTCGAGTTTTGCTTTAGTCTTTGTTGTATCCAGGTTTTCTGGGAGTAAGACCTCGATGTTTAAATCATTTGACTGAAAAAGACCGTGGTCTGCTTTTTTCTTAGAAGTGTCGGTCTGGAGGCGAAGTTTAGTTGGTTCGACTGTTAGGGAAATATCAGATTTTTTCCACCCTGGAACGAGGAATTCAATGCGAACTTGAGAATCTTCATTTTTAATTTTTACCTTGCCGTAGGCTGAAACTGAATCTGATTCATAACCTGATTGATATGGCATTGCAGACTCAGGTCGAGTCACCAGGGAGAATAGGGGATCAAAAATATTCCCAAATGGGTTTATCTCATATTTATCGTTAATTTTCATAGTGTTTTCCTTTGGTTAGATGTTAATTTACTCATTTATGTGCATTTCGAGTGCCAAGATCTAGTCATTGAATAACAATGACTTATGATAATTAAGTGAAGTTAGAGTGGGGCATTAAGGCACAAATGATTTTCAGTATAAACTTGTAGAGTCATAATGACTCATGCGAAAGAGAGTGCTGAGTAAAGATTTTTGAAGGTAAAATCTTTGCAGCTTCTAGAATTCGGAGAGGTCCAGTATTTGCCTGATTAAGCGAGCTTTTTGAAGACAGTCACCCTGTGAATCACCCAAAATATTGATATGCCCCATTTTTCGTCCAGGTCTGGCTTCTCTTTTACCGTATAAATGAAGGGAGCTTCCCTTGATGGAGAGAATGTCATTCCAATCGGGAGAAGTAACAGGGTCTATCCAATTGTCACCCAATAAATTCATCATAATAACAGGTGAAATTAGTTGGGTTGATCCGAGTGGCAGACTCGATATTGCCCGAGCCTGTTGTTCGAATTGGGAGCAATGGCAAGAATTCATGGTGTGATGACCTGAATTGTGAGTTCGAGGAGCGAGTTCATTGACCACAAGTTGTCCGTCGGTGGATAAGAAAAATTCAACTGCAAGAACACCAATATAATCGATTGCATGAGCAATTTCTAAAGCTCTTTCACATGCTTGGTTTTGTATGCTTTTCGGGATCCTGGCGGGAACGATTGAAAGATCGAGAATATGATTGCGGTGAATATTTTCTACCGGATCATAGGTACTTGTTTGACCGTTGGATCCTCTGGCCACAATTACTGACAGTTCAGCTTCAAGGGAGATGCATTCTTCAATTACAACTTTTCCTTCCCCGAATGTCTTCCATGCTTCTTCAATTTCCGCTTGAGATCGTTCTTTCTGTAACCGTATTTGACCTTTCCCGTCGTATCCGAACTCTGCAGTTTTAACGATCACTGCTGAGCTAAAATCCTTGAGTCCTGCCTGGAAAGTTTCTAGGTCGTGTGCCAGCCTGAATTTTGTACAACCAAAACCATTTTCAGAAAGAAAAGTTTTTTCTCTTTCACGATGCTGACAGATCGATACCGCTTCACTTTTTGGGTGTAAGGGGATGCAATTTTCTACTTGCTGAAGAGTTTCAACGGGTAGATTCTCAAACTCAACGGTGGCAATCTTTACCGACTGGGTAAATTCTTCGAGGGCGGAAGCGTCATCAAATGGCTTATCTAATATTTGGTCTGCAGTCGCTGCTGCCCCAGAGCGGTCACCGCCGGTCCAAGTCAGAACTTGTAGTCCCATTTTTCTAGAAGCAAGAGAGAGCATTCGACCGAGTTGCCCGCCACCCAATACGCCAATCCAAGCGTTATTTCCCGGATTCATTATAGATTATGCGGGAGGAGGAAGTTGGCTGGATTCGATTTTTTCCTTTTGCTGCGTTCTGAACTCATCAAGTTTTCGAGAAAGATCATTATTACCAGTTGCTGCGAGTATGGATACGGCAAAAAGAGCGGCGTTCTTAGCTCCTGCTTCTCCGATAGCAAAAGTAGCGGTGGGGACACCTGCAGGCATTTGCACGATCGAAAGAAGAGAGTCTATTCCATGTAATGTCCTCGACTTTACAGGAACTCCAAGTACTGGGAGGGGAGTCATGGAAGCAGTCATGCCTGGGAGGTGAGCTGCTCCACCCGCACCCGCGATAATACACTTTAAACCACGACCTTTTGCTGACTTAGCGTATTCGTAGAGCAAGTCCGGGGTGCGATGTGCACTGACAACTTTAGTCTCCCAGTGAACTCCAAATTGGGTAAGGACATGGGTAGATTTTTCAAGGGTTGGCCAATCTGATTGGCTACCCATAATAACACCGACGGTTGGTGAATCATTAATGGACATTCAAATACTTGATAAGAACGCTCAGCCTTCAAGCAAGTTCATTTCTTAAAATCTGTAACAGAACAGGAGGAAAATAGTCCAGGCTTTGGAGCAGGTAAAGTGAATCCGAATAATGTTTATCATTGATTGACCACCCTTGACCTAGCTAGCATGAAAAAAATTGATTATCCAGCCTATGAACAGCTCACTTACCGTCCGTTTTAGTTTTTTGATGTTTTTCCAGTTCTTCATTTGGGGGGTATGGTATGTTCCAATGTGGTCTTACCTGGGAACTTTAGAAATTGAGGCGAGTCTGCGAGGCACAGCATATGCGACGACAGGTGTTGCAGCTATGATTTCCCCTTTTATTGTGGGGATGATCGCAGATCGTTTTTTTGCCACTCAAAAGGTATTTGGTGTCCTTCACTTATTAGGAGGAATATTTCTGTACTTCGTAGGGCAAGCAACTAGTTGGAGCGAATTTTACCCTTTTCTCCTGCTCCATTTAATTTGTTACATGCCAACTTTAGCTCTGTCCAATTCGATTTGTTTTCAAAATATGACTGATCCCCAGAGACAGTTCCCGCCTATCCGAACACTGGGTACGATTGGATGGATTGGATCGGGTATACTTGTGGGCAGTAGTTTCTTTTTTGAAAATGAATTCCGTACCATTTGGCCAGCTTTTCTAGGTGGTTCCATCCCCCCGGATGAATGGACATCTATTTCCATGACTTCAAAACCATTTATGATTGGATCGGCAGTCTCCATACTTCTTGGATTCTATTCTTTTTCGCTTCCTGATACGCCGCCTAAACTAAAAGGTAAGAAGGTCACTTTAGCCGAGGTTTTTGGGCTCAAGGCATTGGCTTTGATGAAGGATCGTTCCTTTTCCATTTTTATTCTTTGTTCCTTTCTGCTCTGCATTCCATTATCTTTTTACTTTCAGTCTGCGAATGGATTTCTTAAGGAGATGGGGGTTGCCAATTCGGAGGGAGTGCTCACTTTGGGGCAAGTTTCGGAAATTTTCTTTTTATTACTTGTTCCTTGGTTTTTTCGAAAGCTAGGAGTGAAGAAAATGCTGCTAATTGGTATGGCATTTTGGGTTTTACGATATGTTTTATTTGCCCAAGCGACTACAGAATTCCATCTCCTTCTCTACCTAGGAGTTCTCTTTCACGGAATTTGTTATGATTTCTTTTTTGTCACTGGCCAGCTGTATGTAGATAAAGTGGCACCGGACGATATCCGTTCCAGTGCCCAGGGTTTCATTGCCTTTGTAACTTTAGGAGCTGGCATGTTTGTTGGTGGTATTCTGAATGGATGGTGGAACAGTCGGCAAACTATTGAGGGTTTATTGGACTGGCAGAGCGTGTGGTATTTTCCCGCAGGGTTGGCTGCAGTTGTTTTCTTTCTGTTCCTTTTTACATTTAATCAAAAAGCAAAATCTTGATCTTTAGCCTTGAAAAACAAGAAAAGAGAAGTGTCCGGTTAGACAGATTTGAATGATGTCTAGGCTGGGATCAATTTTTCCACAGATTCAATCTCATTCAGAGCAAGGTGCACCTCGCATCGGAGGGTTTGAATCTTTGTTTTTGAAAGATTGATTTTGGTCTTGGCAGCCTCTTGTAACTCGTTGGTGATCTCTGTAAGGCGGTCGCTGAGACCTTCAAGTGTGGTTAAAGTCTGTTCAACTAACTCACTGGCAGACTCAGTCAAAGAGTCCTGAATCAAAGAAATTTGAGTGTTTAATTGTTTTTTTGTTTCCTTGGTTTCAGCAAGCAAAATTCTCTCCCTAGGCACTCGCTTTAAGTCACTGGTGAGACCTAACTTGGATAGGGTCCAAATAATCCATTTGGATGGATCCAGTTGCCAGGGTTTGACGCCGTTTCGGTAATCCCACT
>MDTB01154744.1_pt1 | contig 42068 bp, 41 predicted proteins | sample 811161 | NCBI WGS metagenome assembly MDTB01 (sample SAMN05326650, study PRJNA326480) | marine metagenome | isolation source: seawater | place: Mediterranean Sea | collected 2009 | reverse complement strand
TAATCAGTTCGATCATCCTGATGTTACGATCATGACACGAGAGAAGAATCTCGGCGTTGCGAACCAAGTGTATGACTCAAAGCAAGTACTCTTCTACGCAGGCTATGACGCTGTTATATCTTTAGTAGATGATGTTGAGTACTCTCCTTGCGCGTTGCAGGTTCTTCTTTCTGCGTACACCATAGCTCTAGGGTCCTATGAACCATCACGTGTCACTATGGATGTGTTCAATAGAACCTCAAGTTCTAGAGAGACGAAGCAAAAGGAGCTAGGGACGATCATCCCTGGAACAGATCAAGTAGCGTACATCATGCATAAAGAAGTATGGAGCATTGTTGAACCATATCTACGGGAATATATCTCACGATTCATCCAGCCCTTTAGAGAATCTCCACGCCCTTATCGTAATCGGAATCATGATGAGATAAAGTTGTGGTTTGCTGAGCTTGTTGGAGGCTTGTCGCCTCATTATGAATATGTAACTGGTCCCGCATTTTCTGCCAGCCAAGATGCGTGTGTTGAGGTCGCCATGCTCAAGCATAGCATCACGAGACTAACAACGAAGGTAAATCATGTTAGGCATATTGGATTGTATGGAGAACACATGTTCCCAGAGCTACATAAGAACATGGGCTTTGATTCGACGAGACTAGATACATTTTCTACAGCTGTCGCCATTAATGCTCTAACTGATGTAGAGGTATTAATATGACTGTAGCACTGACCTATGCATTGCCTATGTATCGTGCGAAGAACATTGGGTGGCTTGCTCTAGAGTCATTATGTAGGCAAGAGAACGTAGACTTTGAGTGGGAGCTTATTATTATTGAAGAGGCTTTACAGTCGATGGGCGAGTCCAGAGTTCATGAGTATAAAGACAGACTAGAGCAGGTTGGGTGCGTTCGACTAGAGTATGTAAGGTTGCCTGAGTGGATTCCATTGAGTCAGAAGTGGATAAACATAGCTAGGCTGGCCGATTCAGAAGGATTTCTTCTAGCGGGTTGCGATGATTATGCGCCACCTAATCGGTTGAGTGAGACTAAGGCGATGTTCGATGCTGGTGCTGAGTGGACACATGTCCCCGTTGGTCTGTTTTACAACATCGCAAACGATAATTTTGGGGTCTTTGACTATAGTTTAGCTAATCATGTGTGTGGTCTAGATAAGGCAGGATTGACTGAGATTGTGAAGAGCGCACTTCCGACCACTGCCACACGGACTCGTAGCGTGGATGGTTGGGTGTATGATCAGATTGTCTCTTACTTAGGGAGACCTCCTCATACACACATGAATATGAGTGAAGACTGGAAGCGCGGAGTCTTTACTGATGGTCTGAATAACATCTGCAAAACACGAAGAGATTTATATGGTGCGGAGATAGAACCACCGTTTAGGCGCTTGAAGCCCAATGAACCACAGTCGCTAAAAGAAGTAATACCAGTAGACGTTACTCAGTCTTTACGTAGAGTACGTCGTTCAGCACTAGTACGGAAGGAATTTATAAAATGACTCCACCATATAAATACAGGGACCTATGCAAGAAGTTGAAGGAAGGGACGTCTATAAAGACCTTCTCTGACTTTACGTATCACCGAGGAAAGAAGCCTTTTGAAATACCTTCTGAGGATTTAGTTGGCAAGAAGACACTAATGCTCCGACATGATGTCGATCATTATCCTGCTTTAGCTCATGAGATGGCGTGTGTAGAAGCAGCTCTAGGAATTAGGTCTACATACTTTATACTCACTACTGATGGCGCGGCTAAATGGTGGAACGATAAAGCATTACGAAAAGATTACTTGGGGCTCATTGCAGAGATGCAAGATATGGGACATGAAATTGGTCTGCATTATGACTTTCTAGGTGACTATTTTTCTGACGGACGCGCACCTAAAGAAAACATTGAAAGTATCTTAGGTGAATTTAGGAGTGTTGGACTAACGATAGTGGGCGCGGCATCACATGGGTCTAGTCGAATGAGAAAGATTCTAGGTGCCGTGGGTGATGTTCCATACCCTCCTGAGTTTGTGAACTATAGGATATGGGAGGAATGTTCCTCGAAGACTGAAGAACTTAGTGCAGGATCACGAGTGCTAGAAATACCTGCCCTTTCTCTGAAAGAATATGATTTACATTATGAGACATATTGGGTGACTAAGGATTGGTACTTCTCTGACAGTGGTGGGAACTTTTGGATGCAGGGACATGCAAAACACATCTTCGAGAACCTAGACGCTTCTGACATGCATCCGTATGAGGCCATCCCTAAGATGAAAGATGGTGAGGTAATGCAGATACTTATTCACCCTATTTGGTGGAAAGGTCAGTTTCGATAAATGCCATCTAACGTATTATTAGACATAGGTAAGAGTGAGCTTTCGTCGTCATTCAGGAAGACTGCGACTCAGTATTACAGCGACTCTTTAGACGTGCCTCCTAAACTGATAGCTGCACTGCTTTCTACACAGGAGCTTTCACACGAACAATATCTGCTGAGTCTTCGTAAGATACACAAAGGTAACGCTGTTCGTGACATGCAAAAGGCTAGAGCTGCAGGCTTCTTCTGTGCTCCGTTTCTTTACGGGGTATGGCTAAATGATATACAGGATATAAATATATCAAAAGAAAGCAGACAGGGGCGTCAGATGGCTTCGTCGTACCAAAGACAGGCGCATGAGTTGGGGCAGCAGAGCAACGTGATAGTAGCTTCTCCTGTTACAGAGACGGGTGAATGTTTTCGGCAGATGCTTGGCGTCTTTAAACATGAACCCAATCGGAATTTAGCAACTGTTATGGTCAATCAAAGGCTGTGTGGGTATATTAGTCTCATACGATATAAAGACCTGGCATTGTACTCACAGATATTAGGGCACGGAGATTACCTGCGTGACGGTATTATGTACCTGTTACATAGTTATGTATCTGGGCGTGTATGGGATGAGGTTAAGTACATCATGTACGGAGCACACACGAGTGGAACTGATGGTTTGAAGATGTGGAAGAAGCGTATGAGGTTTGAGCCTTATAATGTTTATCTGGAGAGCGAATGATACTTGAAGTCATCGTGGGATACGTGAGCCACGAGATAATTTCCCTTTTTGTGGACTGTAGCTGTCCCTAATGTGTCAAAGACTTCTTGCAACACTACAGGATCGTGATAGTACCACCTTGAATTGACCCATTCAGTGTCACTTTCGGTGGTGAAAATATCGGAAGGCTGCCACCTCTCATAAGGAGGCTTTGTGCTCATAATAAAATAAAGTTCTTGGGTGCAAAGGGCGAACATTTTCTTCAGGTTCTTTTGAAATTGTATATCCGAAGAAGGGAAGTTGAGGAAAGATGGCGCACGACAAAAGACAACATCGAATTGGCCCTTTAGAGTCAATGCATCACCCAGGATGAATTTGACATTTGGCACGTTTTCTGCGGCCTTCCTTTTATTGGCGGCCTCAATCCCCATAGTAGATACATCGATGCCGGTGACATCAAAGTAGTCTGCTAATAAGAAACTGAAAAAGCCATCCCCACAGGCTGCATCGAGGAGTGTGGATTCTTTGGGATAGTGCTGTAGAGGAGTATTTTCAAAGAGCCATCGCTTCTGTGCTGCTGCGTTATAGTGGAAACCGCCTTCCTCATAAAATTTTTCATAGTTTCTCAGCATAAAGAATCTATAAGATAAGAAGGATAATACGTCATTTGTAATTTGACTGACAGGTTTGGCAGCTTGTAATCAGGCTTTGGCGTTAGATGACGCTCGCAGGAATTACGACGTCTCGGTTGTACCTAGTGAATGGATATGCGAAGAACATTATAACGAAGTCTACGCCACAAAGATATGGTTGAGACCTAGGTAGGAGGGATGAATACATGACAATCACAAACGGAAGGATCGCAGTAGACGACAAGGATATGGATGTCGTTGAGCAGAAGTATGTCGAGGTCGTTGAGCAGAAGCTGAAGCTCGCTGATATTGTGACGCTTATATTTCAGGAGGCATTAGCGGATCGAGTCCTAGAAGTTGAAAAGGCGAAGGACGCATTTCGTTCGACTATTGAGGACACCGCCAAGAAGTACGATGTGCCTGATGAGGGTAAAGACGGCGTTGTATGGGAGCTTAGTCGTGGTGATGGATGCTTCATACGTCAGATTGTAGACCCAAAGGATCGTCCGATGGCTGAAGGATCTGCAATTGAGATCATCTCTGAGTAGAGAAAACCGTGACAACCTGGTAGCCTGAAGCCGTGAGCCTTGGCGTTACCGAGATCAACTTTGTCGTCACGAACCTTGATGCTGTTCGTGAGTATTACGATGTCATAGCTGTAGAACGATCAACGGCAGGGAAGGCTGGTCCCTATGCTGAGGTCACGACAGCGGGCACTCGTATATCTTTAGTTGAAGGCAAGACCCTTTATACTTATGTAGATACTGACGTAAACAGTGATTACTACTACCGCGTCCGGTATTATAATATAACCAGTGGTGCTTCTTCGGGTCCTGGCGATCCTGTGCAAGGCTCTCAAGATCCGGCACTGCTTGTACTTACTGTAGACGAACTCAAGACCAACTATCTCTTCGGCCTTGATATGTCTGACGATCAAGGCAATCCATTTCCAGAGAGCCTGTACGAATGGTATATCAAGAGTGCTGTCTCCTTGGCAGAGACTCAGTTAGATCTACCTATTCGCCCTCTCAAGTTCTCAGAGGAACCAGAACAGCTCGATCTGTTCCGACAGGACTACAACAAGTTCATATCATTACAGCTTAGTAATTTCCCTGTACTGAGTGTCGAAGAGTTGAAGATTGTGGTGCCGTCTAATCAGACGGTGATCAACTATAACTTAGATTGGATACAACTAGACAAGAACGCTGGGCAGCTGAACGTCATTCCAGGATCTGGAAACTCCGGCGTGATGGCTCTGGGAGCTGCCGGTGTCATGCTTCCCTTTTACTATCGAAGCACAGACTATCTTCCTCTAGTATTTCGCGTCAAATATACTGCAGGATTCACAGACGTACCTTTCGCGCTGAAGAATTACATTGGAATGATGGCGGCGATAGGACCTCTACATTTAGCCGGTGACTTGATTATTGGTGCAGGTATTTCTTCTCAGTCCATTGGCATGGATGGGCTGTCGCAACAACTAGCGACTACCGCATCAGCTACTAATTCAGGCTTCGGTGCTAGGATCGTCAACTACACTAAGCAATTAGAACGTGAGCGCAAGGCTCTCCGCGAGTACTACAAAGGCGTAATGATGGTGGTGGCGTAAATGACCACTGCAGATGATGCAACCATAGGAGTTACGGGCAAAGCGGTAGGTCGAGTTGATTTTAACCTAAAGCGCTTTGTAGACATGATCGAGCGCAGTCCTCGGTTCGTCTGGGAACGCGCTATGTTCTGTCCGTGCCCATCAGTAAACGATCAGACCCAACAACCAGACCCCAACTGTACCAAGTGTAAAGGAGTAGGCTGGCTGTGGTTTGGCCCAGCCGGATACGTAGTTCCTCCCGAAGCAGGCACACTTACTCCCGTACAAAAGGCAGTCGTCGATAGAAACGGAGGCGCTGTCATCTGTGCGTTTATGGCCGAAGCAACGTACAGGCAGGCCGGATATGACACACTAGGTACTTGGGCCTTTGGTCAGATGCACGTGACCGTCCGTCCAGAAAACAAGTTAGGGTATTACGATAGGCTCATAAATCTGGACAGTGAGATTGTTTTCAGTCAACGAGTCTTATCGGGTGGTGAGGGCAAATTATCACTGCGATATCCCGCCATTAACGTGGCAAATGTTCAGTCGTCCACTGCTACCTATCTAGAGGGTCGAGACTTTGAAGTGGTAGGGGGAGATATAATCTGGCTTTCGGGAAGGGCTCCTGCGTCTGGTACTCAACTCGCTGCGCATTACACTTGTCATCCTGCATGGATCGTAACGAGTTATCCACATGTCATACGAGCGACAACGAACGACAGAAAGCCTAAGAAGCCTGTAGTATCTCCCGAAGGCAATCCTCAGAACCTCCCTATCAGGGCCAGAGTTCAGCTAGAGTTCGAGAGGGAAGGTTAGTGCTAAGTTTCAGTATAGATACGTCAGAGCTTGATGATTACTTACAAGCTCTTATGAGCACATCAGACGGAATCGCGGCCTCAGCTGCTCAAGTCATCTACGAAGACTGGCGCTCTCTTGCAGAACGAAAGCTCAAGTCTTCTCGGGCTCAATATCTGGAAGCTCTTCAACCTCCTCGGGTAGTCGCTACCGGCTTTGAGATATCCTTAGTAGGTACTTTCCCTGTATGGGTTGAAGAAGGAAAAGAGCCGTATGATGTGGGGCAAGCTATCCTGAAGGGACGTGAGTTTGTTCGGGTTCCCTTCAAGCAGAATCCCGCGCCCAGTAGAGGGACCGCCCCTGCTTTTGGTGCTAGCTCTACTCCGATGGGATATGGATATCGATCAAAACCCCGTGGTATAGATACTCGGACAGGCGCTAGTGCATCAGTTCGAGCTGGTCCAGGCGCTCCTACAAGGTTGACCCGTCGTGTATATGGAGGAGGACCGGCCACTCCTTCAGGTGCCTATTCCGACTGGCGCAGAGCTGGTCGCCGTGCAGAGGCTGGCGCTAATCTTCGTAAGTTATATGAGCATCACTCAAGACCACTGTACTCGGGACAGGAAAGCGATGCAGCTGGTGCTGGAGGAGTTACGTTCAGGACTGTCAATCAGGACTCTAATTGGATCCATCCAGGCATTCAGGGACGTCGATTGGCAGACGAAGCTGTACGTAGGTTTGGCGGACGCAACCTTGGAATCATTGTCTCGAAGCACATACAAGGATTAGGAGGTCCGGGAGCATGATTGAACGCCATATCTATACTGCGTTGAAGAATGGTATCGATGAGCTTGAGGCTCATCCATTACGCCTGGAGCGCATTTTTCGAGATTACTATGGCTTAGCGCAGAAGGAGGTAGATACTATTCGTACTTACTTCACAGCTAATCCGCCCAGCGTTATACACAACTACGCTCGTGAAAATAGTCCGTTTCCCCTATACGCTATCGTCCTTCAAGGGGAAGAGGAGACTACAAAAGTACTTGGTGAGTACGGAGGCATGGTAGATCTTGAAGAAGCGAGAGCTATAGATGACTCCTCTGCCTTAGGGGCGAGTATCTATGGATCTGTATTTACCTATAACTATGAGATCATTACTTACGCTAAACTGCCTGATGTAGCTCTGTACTATTACTACTTAGCTAAGTACTTTATGATTCGTGAGCGAGATTATTTCATAAGCCAGAACCTTTTTGACCTTACGCTGGGAGGCTCAGATCTGGCTCCAGATGCCAGGTACATGCCCGCATACTTGTTTGGTCGTACATTGCGCTTCTCATGTCAGTGTGAGATGGGTGTAATCGGTGATGTTACTCCTAAAGCGGATAAGGTTTCAGGGGTTCATATTGGAACTGGCGTCACGGTAGGAGTTTAATTTGGCGACGAAAAGAAAAGCACGGAAAGCTAAGAAGGCGGTAGAGGCAGTGGCTGTGATAGCACCAGCAAAAGAGCCTGAAGCTGCCTTAGTGCCTGCGCCTATCAATCTAGACGCCTTTAAGCGCACAAGTGGTATCAGACCTGAACACTTTGGTGGCTTTGAGCGACACATTACATTAGAATGCGGCCCAGGACACGGGCTGTATAAGACACCAGCAGAATGGCGCAGCACTTATGATCAATATCTTAAGAGACCTGTGGTAGGATAAAGAAAATGGCGACTTCAATTTACTTCGACGGCAGAACGACCTCAATTCCTGGGGCATACACTACGATAGATGCTTCGGGTCTTGATGCGGTGGGTGTAGGAGCTACAGGGATTGTGGCCTTAATTGGTACAGCTGAGGGTGGGCAACCTGTTATTGATGGCAACAACGTAGAGATGACTACGTCTGAGTTGATTCGATTAACTAACCCAGCCGCTGTCCTGAATACCTTTAAGTCGGGAGACTTACGCGAGGCAGGATCGATTGCCTTTAGTCCTTCAACGGATCCTGCTATTCCTGGTGGAGCCCAGCAGCTCATTTGCCTGAAGGTAAACAAAGCCAAGCCTTCAACGGCAACCTTATCAGATACCTTGGGCGGTACGGCACTCACTCTGACATCAAGAGACTACGGCGCTTTTACTGAACAACTTCAGGTAGACGTGGCTACAAGCGCATCAGCAGGTCTCAATGTCACAATCACGAATAATGCTACAGCGTCTACTGAGACTTATCTAAATCTAGGAGAAGTGACTTCCGGTTCTACCGACATGTTCACTCTTCGATATGACCCACCAGCAGCTGGAGCTGCAGGCTGGAACACAACCACCGCCGAGACACTCGCTACTGGTGTCAAGGTGAATGGTGGCCTTTCAGCGTTGTCGGGCTTAGACGGTGCTGTTACTCCTCAAGCACAGGGAACCATCGAAGCAGTATCTAGTGATGCAGGCGACACACAGACGATTATTGTCTATGGTCTTGATGCTTCTGGTAACGCCATCACAGAAACAATTACGCTAAACGGTACGTCTGCTGCTCAAGCAGCCTCTCCCCAGACTTTTGGGGCAGGCGATGTGCTTGGGATGTCAGCAAGCGCGAATACCACAGGCACAGTCACTATCCGATTGTCTGGTGGCGGCGCTACCATCCTCGTATCCGTGGGCGGTACATCAGTTGATGCGGCAGTTCAAAAGCGTTCAATGTTTGTAGGGAACGCTAAGCTCAGTCTTGTGGCTGACGGAGCGACCACTAAGGACGTATTACTTTATGGTCTGAGTGCTTCTGGTGGTGCTCAAATTGAGAAGGTCACTCTTACTGGTGCTGTAGCTAAAGAAACCACGAACACATGGTCTCGAATTGATACGATTGTTCTCGGTGATTTAGAAGCAGGTAAAGCTGTAACCATAACTGGTACAGCAGCGCAGACAACATCAGCCCAAGCAACTCTGCAGCAAGTCAATGATTACTTCAATGCTCGGCGCGTAGCAGGTGTTGCGAGTGCGGCATATGCATACTCTGGCTTCACGTTCACCTTGAGTACTACTCAAACAACTCTGAGTCCTACTCTATTGGATGTGACGAGTGCTTCACCCGGAGCACAGAGCATTCAAATTACTTCTCTAGGGTTTAGTGCAATTCTCAATGCAGTTGTCTCTACGCTCAATGCAAACTCTCCTACGGTCAAAGCTACTCGCGGGACAACGGGACTTCCTCCGGTTGTAGTGAATACGTTCTTGAGTGGTGGTGAAGAGGGGTCAGCTTCTTCTGCTGAATACACGGCGGCGTTAGAGCTACTGAAATCAATTGACGTAAGCACCATCGTTCCTCTCACAGGTGATCCTGCGATTCATAAGCTCGTCAACGATCATTGTGTTTACATGGCAGGACAAGGCAAGAGTGAACGAGACGGCGTTGTTGGTTTGGTTCATCTCACTGGGTCTAGTCCTACAGTGCCTTATGCACCGCCTACGAAAACACAGATCAAAGATCAAGCTATTGCCCTGAACTCAAGACACTTGAGAGCATGTGGGCAGTCTGTATCAATGTTCAACACAGCAGGCACATTGACGGTCTTTCCTTCGTACTATCAAGCAGTACTTGTTGCAGCGATGCAGGCAGGCAGTCCGGTAGGCACTTCACTTACTCGCAAGACCATGAACGCGGTCTCTATCTCAGAGGACTCTACATGGTCTCCGATGAACGACTCGAATGAGCTTATTGGATACGGACTGTGGTTCGCAGAGTCTCATCGAACTGGCATACGATGCGTCCGTAACATTACGACCTACCTCACAAGTAACAATGTTGCCTTTGTTGAAGCCTCAGTAAACGAGGCAGCGAACTTTGCAGTGTTCAACTTCAGGAATGAGCTAGAGAAACTTGTAGGAAAGAAAGGCTTCTCTGGGACCGTGAATGCGGGACGAATTGGAGCAGCACAAATTCTCGACTTACTTGTTGAACAAGGAACTCTGGTGCAATGGCGGTCTTTACAGTTAGAACTCAACGTAGATACGTTGGCGGTATCTGTCGAGATAGCTCCAGTAATACCAATCAATTTTGTCACTGCCACTGTGCATCTAGTGACATTGCCTATTTCAGGCTAGAGGATATTAGATAATGGCTGTTTCAAATCCACCCACCAAGGGAAGCGTTGTATCGGGCTCTCGGGTCAAGCTGTCGGTAAATGGTACTGACATTGGCTACGCAACGATATCTTCTTATGTAGAAACAATTACGTATGACCCTATTGCTGTGCTCGACCAAATGGAAATAGCAGAGCATGTCCCTGTCGCGTATGATGTGGCCTTTACTGCCTCACGAGTATTCCTGATTACAGACACTCTTAAGAGCATGAGCCTCTTTCCTAAAGTAGATCCAGGCGCGAACTTCACAACGGCGCTCTTAAATAATCTTTTAGGCATCGGCACAGACGGAGAGATGACAGCGGCTATTGTTGATAGTCAGACCGGTCAAACGATTGTCTCCCTACAAGGAGTCAAAATCACTTCCCACAACTTGACCTTCGGCGCGAGAGCTGTTGTAGGTGAAGACGTCGGCTTTGTTGCTCGACGAGTAAAGGATAGCTTAGCTGGAGAATAACAGTTTACGCCTATCTTGGAGGGATGAATGGCGAAGAAAAAAACACCATCAGTTGTAGTCCCAACTGATGAAATCAAACAATCCGTAACAGACTTGCTCTCGAAGCCTATCGAAGCATTAAAAGAGTCTGACCCTGAGCCAGAGCCCGGTGACGATCCTAAAGACTCCGAAGAATGGTCCTTTACGTTCGAGCACACGGACGTTCGTGGCAAGAAGTGGTCAGGACATTTCACCAATAAAATCCTTACCTTAGGTGAACAGCAGCTTGTAACCAATACAAAGGCTCGTTTCTGTGGTGGAATGCCACTGGAATCTATAGACAATGGGATGCTAGCGCTCAATGAGGCTATTGCACACATGACTTTTTCACTGCAGGAGTTGCCTAGCTGGGCTGAAGACCTTCGTCAGCTGCACGATGCTGCCATTATATTTGCGCTGTGGGAGAAAGTGAGGTCCCACGAAACCCGCTACTTTCGACTCGACGCGGGCACAAGCACTTCAAAAGAAAAGTGATGATGACATATCTGCACTTCGCAGATGGTGGTCAAACAAGTACAATAGGCCGCAGAACGATCCAGAGTTATTGAAGTTAACTCCGGCCCTACTTTTATCTGACTTCTATTACGATCTGCATGATCGTCGTTCGGAAGTAAAACAGCAGATCAAGGCAGGTTCGGATGGCAGAGATAAACTGGAGGAGACACTGTCTGTGCTTGAAGATATACTAGAGATAAGAAGCTCATTAGGATCGTGGCAAGACGAGGTAGAGACGGCGCTCAATGAAGGCCGTATGCCTGACTGGACTAAAGGAGCCTCAGACTAATGGCGTCACAAGCAAAAGTTACCCTTCTCATTGAAACCAAGTTTGAGAAGTTTCAGGAACTCAAGAAAGCTGGCAATGAACTACAAGAAGCTCTTGGCGTCGGCAAGATTGCTAAGGAATACGAGAAGCTCGATAAATCTCTAGGTAGCATCCTCTCTAAAATAAAACAGATAAATCAGGCATCTGGAAAATCTGGACTCCTCGGCGGTGGTGGAGGCGGAACTATCACTGGGGCACATGGTGCAAGAGGTGTTGGCGGCGCGGGTGTTGGTGGCGCGATCTACGGTCCACAACAATCCGCGTGGCAACAATATGCTCCAGGTAAAGCTACGGAAGCAGGCTTCGGTCAGATGCACACCGTTACAGCTACTGCGAAAGGACAGATTCGCGATCAGCTCCTGGAAGCTGAAGGACGAAGGCTAAGTAGAACTCAGCAAGCACAAAGAAACGCAGACCTGATGGCTACCTTCGGGAACGAAGTCTACCCCGGCTATCAAGATCGTCGTTATGCTGGCGCTAGCCCACTTCGCGATCCATATGCCACACGTACCTCAGACTTACGACCAGCGTATGCTGGAGTAACTACCGCCAGGGCAGGTGTTGCAGGCGCAAATGTACAGCAGACTATAAATCAACGTCAGCAAGCGGGCATCAAGTCTCAGATGGAAGAAGCCGCCCGACTTGGTCAGATGGAAGCTGCACACATGACGGAGTTTTTTGGTCCCTCTGGACCACCTGCCACCCAGAGAGCCGCTAGTGCCGCTGCTGCGCAATCAAGATTACAGATGCAGGTTGCGGGGGTCAGGGACGCGGGCGCGAGAGCCAATCCAATTATCGGAGGCGCGTTAGCTAGAGGGCTTCGTGCCGCTAGTCCAGAAGCTCGGGCAGCAGCGCTACGCTCATCGCAACTAGGCGTTGCGCGTAACGTGGGTGGGGTCGGTCTTTTTCTTGGAGGTGCCGCTTCTGCTGTCGGTGGCACGCTTATGGGCACTATGGGAGGCGCTGGCGGTGCAGGCCAAATGGGTGGTGCAATAGGCTCAGCCGGGCTTGGTCTTGCGGGTGGCGCTCTCGGCTTCATGCTAGGTGGTGGGCCTTTAGGTGCAATGGCAGGCGCTACTATGGGTTCTATGCTTGGCAATAGCATAGGAGGCACGTTCGGCGGCATTGGCGGTCAGGTTGCGCAATACGGTACAAAAGGGCTCCAGTTTCAAGAAGCTGCTGGGGGCCTTGCAGCTATGGGCTTAGGGGCCGGAACACAGGGATCTTTAGGCGCAGGTACACGAGGTGCTACGTTAATGCTCCTCGGTCGAAGACAAGTCGGCAAAAGTCGAACGGTCGAGATGGCCGGAGAGTCACTGAAGGACGGTGCGCGGATAGAGAGACAGAAGACGATTCCTGGGAGGGTGACGAGAGATGGAGGACTAAGTCCATCTCTTGGATACTCAGTAGACCAGATAGCAGGAATGGCGGGTCAAATGTATGGAACAGCTATGATGGCTCCGCGTTCAGTGGCTCCTGAGTCTGGTCAAGGCAGACGTGAGCTTATCTCGATGCAACAACTCCAGCGAGGGCTAGGTGTTGGAGCTGAGACTACAGGACAAATGCTTTTTGGTCTTAGGCGAAGTGGTGGCAGTGAGCTTCGTGGATTTTCGGAAGGCTTACTTACACCAGGTATGTCGTATGGTGAGCAGCGTGGCATGTTCCAACTTGCTGGACGTATGCTAGGGTCGGAGTTTGCACGCACAGGTATTTCGGGCCGAGCAACTATGCGTAATATAGACTCCTTTACTTCTCAGCGAGGACGTAGCGGCTTCAGGGCAATGCAGTTTGCTGAAGGTGCAGTAAACTACGGTAGAAACATAGCGCAACAAGGGCCACAATCACCGTATGACTTTGCGCTCGTCTCGGCCTTAGCAGATGGAGGCGGTGTTTCTCCCACTAAGCTGCTGGATATCTATAAAGGACTAGAGACAGGAAGCATTCTCAAACCAGGCAAGGAGGGAGGACATCGAGAGCAATTTATGAGCTATCTCAAGTCGGTTCGCGGTGCTGCCGGAGGCGATAAAGGTCTAGAGACTATCACCCTCAACAAGGCGTTACAGCCAATACTCCCTGGACTGGGCCTAAGCGCTACCGATAAAGCTATGGGAATGATTGAGGAGGGAAAGAGCTTTGACGCGATACAGGGAGCGTTTGGAGATATTACTAGGGATAGTAATTTAGCAAATCTTTCTGGGGCAAATGTAACTAAGCAAATGCGTCGAGGTGCTAGCATTCGCAACGACATGATCACTTTGGGTACAGAAATGATGACAACGATGCAGGTATTTAAAGAAGCAGCGGAGATGCTTGCTAAAGCGATGAAGGACACCGCCCCGATTATGGCTGATATACATCGCACCGTGGCAGAGAACGCGGCGGGCATGTCAATGCAGAGAGAATAGATGACAGAGAATAATGCCAATCGCTTTCGCGGCTCTGAGTTTGTTCAGATTGAAGTGGAGATTTATCCTACTCAATTCCTTGCTAGTGACGCTGAGCTTCAGTCGGTCGTTGACGCAAACAATGTTATTCGTATCTCATCTGAAAGATTCGCAGATGGTTCTATAGCAATAGCTGGCTTCAACTACACTCATCAAATTAATACTGTAGCTTCAGGATGCTCTTTAGACATAAAAGCAAGAGGCACAGAAGGCACAGCGCTTCTAGAGGTCATACAGCCTAACTTCTGGATTGATGTCACAGTACAAAGACATCAAAAGAGATTCCATGTCTTTAGGGGGCGTATTTTATCAGCCTCTATTAGCTCTACGGCTGGCTCCATCGGCGGCGGTGCCACTACGCATAGCTTACAAGTGAACTGTCAGAGCTTCGGAGCAATACTTGCGCAGACTCAGGTGTATTATGACATCGTCAACGAGGGCACGGACTTGCCTCTCGCTTATCCCCGCATCCTCATCAGCGCCGATAACAATCAAAGCGTAGAAGACACTGCGCGATCTTTACTTAAAGGCTTCTTAGCTGCAGGGAAAGACGGGACAGGGAGATCGGTCTGGGAATTGCCAGAGTCACTTCCTGGTATCGAGAAAGGAGAGGCGCTTGGGGATCCTGACGAGTATAGTATAGCTCAAACAAAAGCGGCAGCGCTAAACGCCGTAACGGAAGCAGAGGTACTTGATCCTTCGTATTTCAAAGACGCCTTGCGGTTCTTTCCTTCTGACGAAGACAGAGCTATTGAAAACTACCCGGAGTCTGTAAACTCACAGTCTCTGAGCTGGTTGTCTCCCGCTAGGGGTGGTGAGAGTCTTTGGGCAATACTTCAACGATGGAACGATGGCCCGACTACTGATATGTATACAGACCTTGTCGGTAGTGACGGTAAGTACCTAGGAGAAGGGCAAGAGACTACACCTAAGGATACACGGATGAGCTTTATTCTACGTGATAAGCCTTTCCCGACTACGACCAGACGCAGTGTAGATACAGGAGCAAAAGCTAGCCTATTTCCCAGCGAAGATGGGCATTCGCAGACCATAGATACGACGGGGCACTGGTTCGATGAAAAGATCGGGAAAGATGGTGGCGGCTATCTTCCAGTCTTCAACGTGCAGTGGAACGATATAAAAGAACGAAACGTAACTCGCACCGATGTTGCACGAAAGAACGCTTTCTTCAGTGCGCCTGTCCTTACGCAAAACCTCACAGGACTACTGATAGATTTGCAAACACCTTTATGGGACACAGACGACATACAAAAGAATGGTCTTCGCCCTGTATTTTACTCCTCGTCATACATGCTCGACATCAATCAAGTGGCGAAGCTCGCTAAGAGTGATAAGGAATCTGCTAAGAACATCATTACACAGCTCGATGTCTTCAGGCGCAGGATGAGAGACTTCATGTGCTTAGGTCATCTATACTTGTCTGGGACAGTAACTCTAGGTCATGGCCGTCCTGATATACGGGTCGGAGGTAAGCTGAAGATAAATGCCGTGGGCGATCAAAAGCCAACTGATTTTCAGGGTGACAACCTGGGAGGATACTTTCAAGAGATCTATCATATTGATGGTGTCTCTCACAGCTGGTCCCCTGTCCTTGGTATGCAAACGTCACTCATGGTCACACGCGGCATTCGAGGTAGTGATCAAAAACGAACCCAGTTGCTTAGCGAAAAGATCAAGAAGTTCCGCTTAGCAAAGAAGAAGGGGTCCTAGCGATGAGCAATGACTTTGCACCGAGGAGAAGATTCGATGGATCTATCTCTGATACTACGATGGACAATAGAACCGGAGGGGCGGGGCGTGTAGGCACATCCTTGCTTCGTGGGGTTGTTGTTCGTGTGAAGCCTTACAGTGAAGCACCTTCTCCTGTATTTCCTGGGGTCCTATGTGACGTATTCATCTACTCTACTTCGACTACTACGTGTGGACCTCTAGAGGATGTACTTGTTTCTTATCCTTATAGTGGACTGCAAGAAGGCGAGGTTGTTCTTCCACGAGGCTGTACTCGGCAGATGACAGAGGTCGCTAAGGGCATCTTGGAAGGAAACCTAACCCCGGCGCAGCTTGATGGAGACCATGTACTGATTGGCTTCATCGACGGCGAGCTTAGCTTGCCCGTCATCGTCTCTTACTTACCTCATCCAGATGCTGATGCTGGAAAAGCTGCGACCGATCCTATTGGGTATCGAACGCGACCACTAGAGACAGACGGAACTCCCGCGTTCCGTAAACATCAGGGCGTTTATACAGGTGTAGACACAGACGGTAACTACGAAGCAAATACAACTAAAGCACACAAAGGAGTTGAAGGTGTTCGCACTACAGCAGAAGGTGGTGGTTACACAGCTGACGGCGAAGAAGTATCGAGCACTGAGACTGTCGGAGGTGTAGCGACTTCAGGTAACTATACAGTCAAACTCAAACAAAACGCCAAGCTGCTCATCGAATTCGAGAGCGGGAGCAAGATTGAACTCACAGACAATGATGGAGCCCTAACCCTAAAGGTAGACTCGGTACAGATCGGTGATGGAGCAACGGAAGCTGCTGTCCTAGGTGATGCGTTGAGCACCTGGCTAACGACAAACCTCACTGTCGGAACAGCGTTTGGTCCTAGTGGCCCATCAACTATCGGTCTGACGCCCCTGCAGTTGTCTTCTTCGGTGAAGATAAAGGATTAGATGGATGCCATTACTACTGCCCACACTAAAAGCAGAGATACTTAAAATAACATCTCCAACACCTCCCGCCACTTTTCCCTCAAACAACGAGGAGGTAGCGACTGTCTGGTCTACTGCAATCGGAAACTACTTCAAAGAGGCTGCCAACCCTCCAGGAGCTGTAGCGACAACTATACTGGCTCAAGCCGCATTCAAGGCGGCTATGAAAGCTCAGCTAGACATCGCTACGACCACAGGCACCTTGACATTGGCGAAGACAGCATTAGACCTAGGCTTACTAGCATTTGTAGCAGTCCCTGGTCTCAATGCGCCTCCCGCAGTTGTTCCTCCTGTCCTTCCTCCTACGACAGAAATATGGATGGCCGCGCAGATAGCTAGTCCAATCGGTGTGACAGCTGATGTAGCGGCTGGTACGTTAAGCACCGCAATGGATCTTTGGTTTAGGACCGGCACAACTGTTGGCGGAATTCCGTGGTCATAAGGTAAGGTGGAGTTATGGTATTGAGTGCAGAAGAGCAGCGACAAATAGCACAGTTTGATGAGAACTTTGTAAAGAACGAACTCTACTTCTTTGAGTTACGAATACCCGCAAGCGTCTCTAGTAGCAGTAGACCTATCAATGCGATTACTCCCCTGCTCATCAACCCTGAAAGCATTACGATGACTGAGCCATACGCAGTAACTCCTACCGCAACGGTCGGAGGCGGTCTTTATGTCGAGGAAGACGGTGTAATTGCCCGCCAACTTCGCATTACAGGAACCACAGGATTCAAGCCTAGGTCTGCGGCAGGTGTAGGTTTCGGTACAGCTGCGTCAGAACTAAAGACAACCGAAAAACTATCCTTTCCTATGAGAGGAAACTTAGAGCTATCAAATCACCTAAACGGACAGTCAGGGCAACGACAGTTCCAGTTCTTACAAGACCGTATCTTCAGGCTTTACTCAGACTTAAAGCAGAACCCAGACTGTGCAGCAAACACCGAACTTATCTTCCACAACCCAAAGGACCAAGAACACTGGCATGTTGTGCCTCTCAGCTTCACCATGAACCGCGCAGCGCCTCGCTCTACGATGTACATGTATGACATTCAGTTATTGGTTGTCGAGAAGGCGAAGAATAAATCCATCATCATTGCCCAAAGACCAGACCTTGCTATCGTGCAGGCCATCAACGACGGGATGAGTGTGGTTCGTGACTTCGTATCTGAAGTTGAGGGTGTCATAAAGAATGTTGAAGGGTTCATTGCTGGTGTGAACGAAGTTGTGGGTAATATTTCTGCGACCATTAACTCAGTTTCAGGATTGTTTAGAGGTTACAATCGTATCCTTGGTCAGATGACAAACACGATTCAAGGAATCACTCGATTACCTGGCGATGCTTTAGACACTCTCACATCTTATGTGACTTCTATTGATGCCACACTCAATGCCTTAGATACGTGGGGTGGCATAAAGCCTGGATTATACAATATCCAGTCGTCTTTTATGGAGTTAGACAGAGCTACGAATAGAATGATCGCCTCAGGGAAATCAAACCCTGAGTTAGGGCTCAGTCCTCAGGAAAAGTTAGGACAGCAATCCAAGAATATTAATCCTTCCTCCTCTCAAGTAAGCGGATTATCAGGAAACACCACACTACAGGGAGCACTGAGCGCTGGCACAGGGTTGCAGCCTGGTGACTCAGCTATAGATAGAGGGCGACCAAAGGCGACGTCTCCTCTTGGGACCATCAACGGCACTGCAGTTAGGGAGATAACTGTCTTGATGAATGACACCATTGAGAATATCTCTGCCAGAATTACAGGCTCAACTGAGGCTGCGCAGGCTATCATTGCCCTTAATAATCTTAGACCTCCTTACATATCTACTACGGGGATACCCGGAACTCTAGCGCCTGGTTCTCCTATCTTGGTGCCTTCGAGCGGCAGGGCAGCAGTTGATAAGTTTGGTCCTACGGTTTACGGGGCGGACCTGACTGAGCCTTTAGCCTCTCGGTTATTTGGGACAGACATGCGACTCGACCCTGTGCTCACAACTGGTGGTGAGGGGCTCTATGATTTAGTCCTTTCAAATGACACAGAGGATGTACAATTACAGGCAGGAGTGGAGAATCTAAAGCAAGGATTACGCACACGGATACTGACTGAGATAGGTAGCGATCCTATTTATCCAGACTTAGGGTATCGTCGGTTTGTAGGACTGAATGCTACAGGCTTTGACGAATCACTTACTCGATTGTCACTATCAAGTGCAGTGGAGGCAGACGAAAGGATTATAGGCATTGATAGACTAAAGCTAAGCAATCCTACTCCAGATCATCTCAGTGTTGAGTTTGACGCGATTGTCTTTAGCGTACAAGATCGCGTACAGATGAAGATAGTAAGGTAATAATCATGGGCAGAACACTACTAAAAACCAGGTCAGACATTATAACAGACCTTATCAATGCGGTCGTAGCACGAACGAGCCTGTCTGATGTCAACGACGCCTCTATTATCAAGCATCTCCTCACATCAGTGGGAAATGAGGTCTTTTCTGTATATGGACAGTTCACTAATCTAGCCGCGTTGTTCGATTTCCAGACAGCAGCTGGCGAGGACCTAGATGAAAGAGCTAAGGAGATACTAGGGGGAACCCTCCTTCGTAACGGTGCGGCTCGTGCTGTAGGGACACTTACTTTCGGGAGAGCTGTCGCTGGGATTCTAGTCAACATACCCAGCGGCACAGTAGCTACTACTGCTGACGGATTACAGTTTCGCACAACCGCAGCAGGTACGATAGGTGCGGCAGACCTAACTTCATCTGCAATTGCTACGACAGCAGTGGCTGCAGGGAGTGCTGGTAACGTAGGTGTAAGCACCATCACCGCACTGAGCACAAAGCCTCCTGGCGTTCAGACCGTCACAAATACAGTCAAGTTTGCCAGTGGTACTGACAGAGAAACAGATGCCGCATTTCGGGCGAGGATAGAAAACTTCGTTCAGTCTCTAGCTCGATGCACTGTGGATGGGATTGAAGGCGTAGCCTTAGGGACTGTCGATGCAGCAAGCGGAAAATCAGTCCAGTTTGTGCATGTCTTTGAGCCCCCAACCAATCCTGGAACAGCAACTGTATTCATTGATGACGGAGCAGGCACAGCAGAGTCTACAGTTTCGGTTGCCTCTGAAACAATAATCAATCCAGCATTAGGTGGTGAAGAGTTCCTTTACACAGACAAAAAGCCTCTTGTAGATAACCTCGATGGCACATTTACACTGACGATCAACGGAGTTTTGAAGACTCTAGGTACGGATTACTACGTAAACTGGGCGAGTGGACGGATATATTTCACAACCCCTCTGGTGGTGGGGGATAATGTTGTCGTATCTTACCAGTACTATACCGGACTAATTGCTGAAGTGCAGCGTGTTGTGGACGGTGATCCTACAGACAGAGTAACTTACCCAGGCTATAGAGCTGCAGGTGTTGATGTCCGAGTACTCACCCCATTGATAGAGACGATAGTAGTAGCTGCAACGTTAACAGTCTTAGAGGGCTTTGATAAGGCCACAGTCTCTACTAATGTGCAGACCAACATAATAGATTATATCAACACGCTAGGCATCTCAGGAGATGTTATACGGAATGAGATCATTGAACGAATTATGAGCACTCCCGGAGTTTATAATGTGAATTTAGTAGCGCCTGTCAGTGACGTTACGATAAATGACAATCAGTTACCGCGAACTGCGACCACTAGCGTGACGGTTTCATAATATGGCATTAGTAATCTCACCAGGCTCTGTCGAAAAAGACGGCGGATATAAAATAACTCTAACGGGCTTATCCCTGGTGGATGGAGATTACTTTTTTCATGTTGGACCTTTAGGCACTCATCAAGATCCTAAAGCGTATGCTGGATCGGGCAAAGGAAACACAGTGACGGTCACTGGTACATCAGGTTCGTTTGTGGCACCTGCAATAACCACATCAGGAAGCTACCAAGTCTCAGCCTATAGCACAGCGTCTCCCTCTGTTTCTGGTACAGTATTAGCGTCAGGAATTGGCTACTATAACTCAAACTACAGGAGTAGCGTCTACTCTTATCGCTCACTTCAACCCGGCTGGTGGAACACTGGACCTCGTGCCACTACTGAGGAGGACGCACAATGAGTGGTATACTTGAAGGACTAACAGGGGCTATAGGCCAAGAGCTATCTGAGCTTGGCGGTATTAGATCTACACGAGTCAAGGCAGGCTTTCCTGTAACCACAGGAGACACACATATAGAGGTAGAGTCCACCTTCGGCTGGGAGACAAGCGGCTTCTTCTACCTAGAAGGATACCTATACAAGTACACAGGCACCACAGCATCTCGATTGACCGGTATTTCATATTACGACGGCGTGGAAGATGCGAGCACAAAACTCCCAGTGTATATCTCCGGTGCCCCAGAGGATGTTTCAGTCCTTGCTGAAATCGCTGACTACACACGTATCTACTCGGCAGTAGATAAGATGCGAAGGTCTTTCTTGGTGGATTATGCGACCGGAGAAGACTTAGACACATTAGCTAGAAATATCGGTGTCTTTAGACAGCCAGAGCTAGTTACGACTGATAGTGTCTATCGCAACATCGTCAAAGCAATTGCGTACTCTCCGCGAGGTACGATGTACGTTATTGAACTCTACCTCGACGCACTCTTCGGTGCAGGCAACTACCGTGTCTTCGAGGACATGACCAATAGTGGATATGTCTCACGACTTGGAAGCACGACAGTCAATAATCCTGGCCAGATTTTTGTGACTAATCAACTGACTGAAGATACTTCATCAGAAGGTAACGCATATGTGACAGGTAAGATTGGTGGCAACATGGCGTTTGTTGCGCCCTCTGGTTCTACTGCAAATGTAACTCTTTATGGAGGATATCCAGCGACTGCTCCATCCAGACTTCGCGGTATTACGTTCATGAATGAGTGCGACACTCGTCGAAACATAGTAGTGACGGATACTAATGACCCAAATGTTCGCACTACAGCAACACCTGCAGCAATTTCTAGTAATGAGCAGGTAGTAACGTTCACCCAAATTGGCGGCACCGACATACTAAACTACGTTCAAGTTGGTGACACCTTTGCGTCAGCTAAATTTCCTGGGTATGGATACTACGGGCTCGATGAGGCTACGATATTAGGGACCGTTATATCCGTTGATGCTGCGGCAAATAAGATAATTCTCGGCACTGAGCGTAACATGATATCAAGACCTCTTAGTGGTGCATGGAGTGCTTTAGGTACTGCTGGGCCTGCTCATGGAGAGGTGGTTTTCTTTAGAGAGAAGACTCTGTGCGACACGTATTTTCCTAGCGGTGATGTCCGAAGTTACGGTGAGCCTTCTGAGTTACCTAAACGAGAGTGGACTTTTTCTAATGAAGGAACAGCAGCTACAGAGGGCGGCACCTACGTGTACAGAGGGCCTGGGGTTGGTACAGCTCTTTATAGTTCCCTCCCTAGCGGTGCTCCTACTGACTGTTCCTATCGCCAAGAGGCAAATGTTTTCCCAGACAGTGATGCTACTTTTGAGGCGCAGGTTATTCTTCAAGGAGACTTCCAGCAAACCACAGCCTTCCCTGCTTATGATCGAGATGAATTTTACATGGAGCTGGTGGATGGTGATCCGTTTTATGCTGTGGCAGGTAAGCAGATACGTGTGGGCATAGAGCGTGATGCAGCAACACCTGGATCGACATCGTTTCCTAACCTTTACATAGGTTTCGTCAATGCCTCTACGGGGGCGTGGCTAAGCTCAACGCAGTTTCGTTTAGATCAGAGCACAGCAGGTGCTGCCTCTCCTGTGGTCATAAAGATTGAAAAGAAAGGAACAGAAGCGGCGAACCTAATCATCAATAATACAGTTGTCGAGAGCGTTAGTTACAGCAGCTTTGCTACTCACGCGACCGCAGGCGATCAGTACCGTAAGATAGGTATCTTCGGCTCGAACGCCGCAAATCCTGCAGTGCAGTCTGCTATTTCGGTCGTGATTAGTTATCTAGACTGGTCCTCTGAAGGCAGTCCTGACATCACGAACATAAGAATACTAAACGGTAGCGCGACTGCCGCAAATAGCACCATCACAGATGATGCTGGTGGTGGACTATTAGGCTCGGTTGTGGCGGGTGACTACGTTAGGGTTCAGTCTGTCAGTCAAACAAACGATAATTATTTAGGTAGTGCCCGTGGAGAGTACGAGGTTGATACTGCGGTTGATGCAAACAACCTTCAGCTTAAGGGCATTAGACATCCTGGGAACGCCATTGTCGCTGCTTATGCGAGTGGCGGTGTAACTAAAAAAGATCGAGTGCGAATAGGAGCAACTACTCGTGGTGGCGGCGGCCTTCAATCTAACGATGAGCCCTATGCTTTCACGTTCCCTGATGACTTAGGTAAGAAGATACGTATCTACACAGGCGCGTCTTATGAAGAGAAGACAATAACAAAAATCCTAGACCCAGTATCTGGAGATAGTTTAGGAGAGTTGTTTGGTATAGATGAATCTGCGCCTCCCAATGTAGCTAAAGGCATTGCTTGGGCAAGTATTCCTCAGCGGAGTTCAAATTATGCTCAAGTTAATTCAGACTTTACGTCTCTATATGATAATGCGGAATGGTCTGTAGAGCCTAACTTTCGTGCTGCAGGTGATACAGGCATAACCTTTGAGGTAATTCGCATCGCTGCATATGCGGGGGCAGCGTTCAATAGAAGTGCAGGCGTTGCGGTTTTGTCTAAGAGTTACACTAAGCCTGCGGGATGGTTAAGTGATCTACTCGGTCCTCGCGTTACACCTACTCGCACCATGCTTGATACTGCTCAAGTAGTTGATCCTGATCGTGTAAACGTTGCAGTTACGCCTCCAGGATATAAATACTATCCATTTTATCTAACTGGTTCCTACATTGGGACCGCCGTAGATGTACTTCAGAAGGTACTTACGGCAGCAGGTATTCATGTCAATTTACGTCCTTACTATTATGATACGAATACCGGAGACCACATTACTTAGGAGATACTGATGTCTGGACCCAAGAAATATCTAAGAACAGAGAGCGGAGAACGCATAGACCAACCTGACTTTGAGCACGCAGCTGAGGAATCTCAACTCGCAGGGCTTACACAGTTAGGCGAGACCTTCATTGTAGGTAGCGATGCCGGACAAAAGAACTACGTTCTATCTGGATTTAAGGTCACGAACCCTAGTGCGAATAATCTAGAGATTAGTATCGGCTCGGGCATACTTAGCTGGAAGGATCAAGGCAATGTAGAGCACGGGGTTATGATTGATATGACCACGGCAAGGACCGTGGGTCTTTCCACTACGCTCGCTGGGGCTGGGGCTACTACTTACGGAGTATATGTTTCTTTCAATCTTCAGGATGCTCAGCAAGAGAATCGAAACTTCTGGAACGCTCTTGCGGCTACACCTGTAGAGGTGACACGTCAGATTGCCACACGCCGTGTAGACTCGCTAGAAGTAAACATCAAAGCCAGCTCGCCGGGAACAGAATGGATGCACATTGCTGATATCGTACCGGGCTCCCTTACAGCGCCCGGTGTAGGCAGCACCACTGGCATCACCGATAAAAGAGTCTTCTACTTCGAGGGCGCAGTTGCTGATTCTTATGATCCTACTGATGACTGGGGGTCAGTGTTTGATCGGAGTGCAGATCGTGCCACATACGGACTTAAAGGACTCCGTCAATTCGTTCGAGCAACGCAGGCGCAATTAGGACAGATCTTAAACGGCCTTGTTCCAGGCACCGCTGATTGGATATTGAACGCCACTACGCTCGCCGCAACTCCTCCGCGCATCCCCACTGCTGGAATAGACTTAGTGCGACTGAAGAACGAAGCCTTTAGTGCGAAAGGAAGTAACTCTGTGTACCTCCCTAACACAATCCAAGGTGACTTAGATCCGGATGCAAATGCTACATATGATCTAGGAAACAGCACAACTCCTCGAAAGTGGAAAGACTTATACCTATCTGGGACAATGTCTGCGGCGACAGCATCAAGTGACACCTTTCAATATAATTCTACTCAGACTAAGACTATATTTATCCCGGCATTTGGTGGGAACGGTGTGCAAGTAAATACAGGAGCTACTTCTCAGGTATGGAGACTTGTCGGAGACAACGCCACTCCTGAATCTACTAACGGTGTAATGTTCCATACAGCTTCCTCAGAAGATCAGCCTTGGATATGGAATATAGGAACGCATCTACCAGACGGTGCCATAATTACTTCCGCACAAATTACTACCTCTCCTGGAACTACAGCAGGAGCAGGTGCAAATTCAGTGCGATTGGGATTGTTCCGAATGGACACCTTGGCGTCTACTTATGAAAGTCTAAAGACAGGGGCCACACCATACAACGAATTGACCGCCAATAGCGGCACAATTGCAGCCCAAACACTGACAATCGACGAAGTAGCGTCTGTCCGCACAATCACTAAGGCTACTCACGCGCACTGCGCCTGGATGAGTGCTAGAGGCACAGCAAATCCTAATCTTGTGGGTGCGCTTATTACCTACACATACACGGTGATTGCTCCATAATATCTATCCTGCTACACTCCCGCCATTATGTTACTCGTGGCAACATCAACCGTCGCAGTGAGCCCAGAAGCAGTGAGTGCCGATCAAATACCAGCACTCATTGAAATGATGGCCCATGCTTTCAACAATGGTAACTGGGCACTAGCCTCAGGTTTACTCCTCACTCTCGTGGTGGTGGGGCTACGTCTCTTCAGTGTAACGAAGCGTGTCTCAAAAGAATGGATGCCTTGGCTAGTCTCTGGCCTCTCATTGCTGACATCCGTAGCCGTAGGTCTTCAGACAGGGCAGAGCTGGTGGCAGATTCTTTCTACAGGATTTACCGTTGCGCTTGTTGCTGTCGGTGGCTGGGAAACAATCGCCAAAGCCGCAAAGCGATTGATGCTGAAGTGGGGCTGGATAAAAACTCCCCCAGCACTAAAGCCTCCTGAAGAATGAGCACTGCAGACCTCCTTAGATATATCGTCCTCATCCTAGTATGCCTGAGCGCCCTAGGGGTAATTGCTTATGTAATCCGCAAGGCGATACGTGAGGGAAACGCCGCTAGCCTGATGCGAGACATTGCTGGTACAGTGATGGAGATAAAGGCAGCAGCTGATGCGCGTAAGGTTGAGGCCAAGGAAGGCCGTGAGGCTGCGCTGAAGGCTGTCCAAGCGAAGTTCGTTCAGGAGGTAGACAGACTTGATGAGAAGCAAAAGAAAGAAGCAGAGGAGCTTCATGAGGATCCTGCTGCCCTTAGTCGCTTTCTCGTTCGTGCTGGTCGCAAGACCAAGCCTAGCTGAAGTTGTCTGCGATCCCGACGATGCATCTAAATGTGCAGCGCTTATCCGCAAGGGGGAAATATCTCCTCTATCAGGGCAAGTACTAACTAGCTCGTTGGCTATATCTCTCGCACAGAAGGCATCTAGCTGTGATGAGAAGAAGGCTCTAGCCTTATCACTGCTCCAGAAGAAGCACGAGATACAGATAGAGTACCAGCGACAAACCTTTCAGGCAGATATAGATGCGCTAACCGCAGAGCGTGACGTGTTCAAGGACCAGGCGTTGCTTCGAGTGCCGTGGTATGAGACGCCGATATTTGTTGCATCAGTTACGACGACTTCCATCATCACTGTCTTATTGAGTGTGGTGTCAGTCCTTTAGATGCTCATCAAGAGTTGTGTGGCATCCGTGCGAATGAAGTCTAGCTTATCGTAGCTTCGTGTTCGAGCGCAGACCTCGTAGCCTTCCCGAGAACCCTCGTCATTCGTGTTCCCTTCTATAGTCTGAATACTTGTAGTCGAGACAGAAGTAATGATGCCCGTGTGGGTCCAGTCATTGTTTCCTTTGTAGACTAAGAATACATCTCCAGGCTTCACTACAACTGACGGATGCACTCCGTCTGTCTCCTTAGATGCCCACCGAATAAGCCTGTCTGATTCCATCGCATCTTTCGCCATCTGGTCACACGAAAGAGTGTATTTGATTGGGCACTCTACGCCATGATGATTAGTGGCCTGCGTAAGTATATAAGAGACGAAACCTGCGCACCACGCCCAAGGGTCCCCATCATTCCCTTCGCAATACAGACGCACCCAAGGACCTCGGTTTTGTCCCCCTACCTCTCGTGGATGCTCGATAAGATGTTGACGAGCATACTCTACGACTGCCTCCCGATAAGAGAACATAGGTGGCTCTGCACGTAAAGATACCGCAGTGGCTCTGGTCATAGGCAGCTGCAAGGCGTTCCAAGAGCGAGGACCGGCTATGCCGTCAGCGATAAGCCCTTCATTTAGTTGGAATCTCTTGAGCGTTTCTTCTGTCGCGGGACCGAAGTCTCCGTCTATACCGGTGCCGAAGTCATGAAGGTTGAGCCATTCTTGCAGCTCTTTTACTTCAGGACCCCGATCCCCCCTCTTTACTGTTTTCATGAGTTGTCTCCTGTGCTGCAGCAGCTAAGCGAGCCTGCCTGCGTTGTTCTAGAATAGCTTGAGCAGCTGCGTTTAGCTCTCCATCTGACATGTCTACTTCGACTTTTAGGTTAGTCGCTCCTGGAGGCATTAGGTCTCCGCTTAGTTCCTTTGCTAATCCTTCAATACGTCCATTGGTATCTAGGACACCACGCACTGCGCCTTCCCAGCTTTTAGGTCGGACAGTAGGATCCCGAGCGAAGCTCATACCTATTTCCCGTAGCTCTAATAGCTGTTCCATCTCTGCAATGCGAGCCTGCATGAGTTGACTACCTAGCTTTTCTCGTGCGGCCTCTGTCCACTTCGCCAAGAAAGATTGTTTGCGCTCTACCCATCCGTCCTCTGATGCCCAGCGTTCTAGGGTGCGTTTGGATACTGAGTTGAATCGAGGATCTTGGGAGAGCTTTTCTATACTGCTACATCCAGGGTCAGACATATAAGCAAGACCAGCATCTGCTCGTAATCGTCCGTTACGTTTGGCGAGAGTCAGCTTGTTTGCTTCTTCAAAGCTCTCTTCCTCGTCGCTTGTCCCAACATCTATGATTACGTCTGGTATATCTGCGCCCATACTAGCCCCACCGATTCTTGTTCTTACGTGCTTCTCTACCGAAATGTCCGTCTATTCGTTGACCGTTTGTGAGAACCGCCTGAGTCTGGAACCTGGAAGGTCCCCAGTTAGAGGAGCTGATGCGCTTTTCCAGATTTGCAGAGCACTTCTGACAGACCCTTTCTGATTCATCGGTCATTCCGTGCCAGATTATACCTGACCAGTCGCAATCTGAACACTTGTATTCGTAACGTGGCATACCTCTTTATTGTCCTGCATTTGCAGGTCACGTCAAGGTGGGAGGTCTAAGTATTAGAAAAGACGACCTGTAACCTAAGCTACAGGCCGCCAGTGGTACAATCATTATTGGAGGGATGATAATACTACCAAGGCTATGCAAGCCCGAAAGCTGGGTCAGTGTCAAGGTGGTCTGCTATATCCATAATGCTCCCATTAGGGGCACAAGAAATCACATGGAAGGCACTCTCGTCTCTTATTACAAAGGTATTAACCTCACCTGATTCATTATAAAGTATAACAACTCGTCCTATTAGCTCATCCCTATTGAATGCTGCTAAGTTTAGATACTCATCTAGCCACTCATCATCGTCTTTTACATACCGTCTCATTCGCCCCTAAGGTAGTTTGATTAGGCTGCTTGCGCAATGATGCGCCCAATAATTGGATGCCTCCATTCACCAGCTCTTGTGTATCCTGGACGCTTCCTTGCCGGAACTCCCTCAGCATTGAGATGATTAGCAATGCCTCGATTAGACAATCCTTGCTTCGATAGGGACACAATCTTACGAATCACTTCTTGTTCGGCCTTACTCGTCTCTAGATGCTTTCCATCTGCACCAAGCCTTTTACCGTATGGTATCTGTCCAGTGCGCTCTCCTTTAGACTTCTTCACTGCCAGTGCAGACTTAGTTCGCGCCTTTATAAGAAGGCGTTCATACTCAGCAAATGCGTTGACGATGCTACGAAGTAGCTGAGCTTCAGGTCCTTCTCCATTACCAGTACCATCTGCCGATGCTATTGTAGCGCCCTTTCGATTGACGAGCCTCTCGATTAGTCCGGCTAGAATAGAATCACGAGCCAATCGATCTCGTTTCGCAATGAGCAACACGTCACCCTTATTCAAGGCATCGATAGACTCCAGTAGTGCTGGTCGCTGGTCGAGGTCTAACTCCAGACCACTAAGCCCCTTCCCACCAGAGATTCCTTGGTCAGTGAATGTCTGTCTAATTGTTATGTTGTTCGCCTTAGCCCATAGCTTTGCAGCGTCCTCCTGAGCCTCTGGCCCTAGGTGCTGCTCAGCAGTAGACACACGAATGTATAAGATAGCTTCCATGTTCATCCCTCCAAGAATGTTCCTATGTCATGTCATAATAGCCCTGTAATGTCAACCTTACGTCGAGACTCTCTGCTTCTGGTGGACGATGTCCAAGTGTCTTTCTCATAGTAGTAGCTTGCTCGAACTTCAGTGATGGGCCAGAACTCATAGAAGTCAGAAGTGACAACTAATAGCCACGTCCGTTCGTCGTCATGGACTTCATAGTCTACTGCTCTATTGTAATAAAATGGATGATCGTAGCCATTGCGTAAGACTAGGTAGGGTCTATGTGCAGCACGACCAGCTACTTCTGCGATCTCTTGAATAGTCTCAAGGGTCCTTTTGCTTGGGTACATGTTCCTCATTAGATGCACTGCTGCCTTAGAATGTCTTTTAGGTGTTGAAGCATCATCGCGGCCTCTTCTAATAATAACATGTGACCTCCCGTCGCTGCGGCGATGTCATCAAAGCTATACCAGTGACTTGTGGGTACGAATCCGTAGAACTTATATCCATCTACAGGCAGTAGCGCTGCGACCTCACTCTCTGTGTGGTCTGGGATGCGGTAACTTTGTCCTGGCTCATCCGTCCACAGGAAGACGTAACGCAGTGCGTCTTGTCTCCAGGAGAATGACATCTGCCCTAAGCCTATGTCTGCGAGTGTGTCGTAGGAGGGTTCGTAACCAGAAAGCATTACCCAACTAAGAAGGTCTAGTTCTGCTTTCATCTCTTGTCCGCTTATGAGGTCCGTCAACTTGATAGGGATGTTTGAGTTCAGCTTTTCTGGGAATCCTACTAAGGCAAATTGATACGCACTGTCATCTGCAACGAGCGATGTGAATTGGTGCATAGTATTTATGGCTTCGTTGTATGCTTCTGGGATCATGGAGCACGAACGATCTATGATAAACAAGACATCAAACTTGAGATGACCTAGCCCTTCATCAATAAGTCCATCACAATCGTTATCAGCTTCATCACAAACTTCTTCAGCAGGCAGCAGCTGATTGACACATACTTCTGCACCGTCTTCACACTGGAGTGTCCCTGCATGGCAAGGTGAGTAAAGTAAGGTTTGAGGGTCTCCCTCATAACAAAAATCAATAACGCCGACGTCATCAATAGCCCCATTACAGTCATCATCTTTCCCATTACAAGTCTCAGTAGTTCCTGAGCGTGCGCCATAGCAGACGACTTCGCCTTGATAGCATTGCCAAGAACCTGAACCACAGATACCTACGCTAGTGCCGCAAGGGCTACCTATTAGAGTGTCTATATTTCCATCATCTATGAATCCGTTGCAGTCGTCGTCTTTTCCGTTACAGCTATCTGGCTCAGGGATAACCTCACCTTCACATAACAATACCTTGTTGTTGTCATCACAGAGCGGTGCGCCGTCTCTACATGTGCCTACATGGCGTGTGTCTTCGGGGCCAGTGTAGCAAGGCAAGTTGCAAACGTTGGAGTAGACCTGCGTGTCTTCGCACGCAAGCAGGGAAATGAGGCTGCACAGTATGAGCTTCTTCATTATCCTGATCGTACTGGGGACCACCAATCTTCACAGATCGTTACAAGCTCATCTGCATGGCAAAACGCATCATTATCTAGCGCCGCTATGAGCTGAATTATCTGAGTGATTTGCCAAGGGTCTTTAGCTTCTTTGAGGAGCTGCACAACTTCAAGCGCATTTGAATAAGCTAGAGCTACTCGATACTGCAGATAAATGAAGGTGTTTCTTTCTCTTTTCGGGGCAGGTTCTTTCTTACTTAGATCTAAGGCTATCTTAGAATCCATGCCACACGACTCTACAGCCGTTCGTAAGTTATAGAAGTGCGATCTTATATCGTCTTTCCATACCTCAACTGCCAGTGCTTCTTCTGCTCGCACGACCTTCATGCTGTCTATGTATCGTTGGAAGGCTTCGCGAAAACTATTATTGTCGTCTCTCATGTTTGTCTCGATTTGCTAATACAATTTCAACGGCGGCGAGTATTTCATCGACCATCCCATTCATGACTGATTGTAATTCACTTGAGGCTTCAAGCTGTCTAAGGTTTGTTTGAATGGTGGCAGCACGATCAAGAGCTAGTAGACAGAGTATCTTTCTGTTAGAGCAGTCACCTATAATGGCGCGAAGAAATATCAGTGCGCTAGAATCCTCTCCTGACTTTGAAGTAATCATACATGCCTACCTACATATTTTACTGATGCTAAACATGGACTCCATTGCTTGATGTAGCATCAGTCCCATCAGCTGTATTGTCTGGTGCGGCATGTCGGCCTCTACTAGAAAGTTTATTGCCTCCACAACCTCATGCATAACTGTTTCGATCATGAGATTTTCACTAATAGATTCATCAATAAGTATCTCTAGCTTGTTAGGATCGAACACTCCGAAGGCTTCGGAATCCATAAGATTCTTTTGCAGCTTGATAGGTATAGTATGAGCACCCAGAGTCACCGACTTAGGAAGTTTTAGAGGACGCTTCTTAGGCGCTGCCTTCTTCTTCGCCCTAGGCATTATTCTTCTCCTTCAGTTGGTTCTATCTCTGTGGCGATGACGCCTCTTTTGCTGTCTACAATGTACGCGATGATTGCTTTTCGTGATTTGTATCCCTGACTATGGTGCCAAGAGTCTGTTCCTGCGAGTGAGGGCATCCTGTAGACAGTGACGTTTCCGAAGACAGGGAACTCCCTTTCTGTATGTAGATGGCCGCAGAAGACAAACTTATGTTTAGTCTTTCCCCATTCTACTGCCCTTTCGCCCGCAATGATGGCGGGCCAGTCCTTTGGCTTACCTACATCACCGTGAAGAAATGTAATGAGATTATTTCCGAAGACTGCATACTGACGACTCGTCATACATTCCTCTACAGCTACTTCCTTCACCGTAGAGAACCATCCCTTCAGTGCTGCTCGCAGCAGAACGCTAGTATACCTGTCATGGTTGCCCGGAATAACGAACAGCTGTACCGGCGCAACTTGTCGAAGCAGATCGATGTAGTCACGGCACAGCTCTACCCACGTCCATGCTAGTTCCTCAGGTGAACCGTCGCAGTCCTGTGGTGTGCCTCTTGTCGTTGTCTTGTTCTGGTTATCGATGTGCAGGCCATCTCCACCTAACGCTACGATAATCTTCTTTGGTTTGCCTCGTGCTGTAGCTCTGGCTAAAAGAGCTTTGGTAGTAGACATGAGCCGCCTACGTGCAATCTTTCTGCTGTACGGGTCTCCTGAATACATAGGCGCGTAAGATCCCCAGTGAAAATCCGTAGGCGAAATGACCAAGGCATATGAGTCTTTTGCTACTGGCAGCTTAAGAGGCTTGACCTTGTACTTTGATTGGGTGTTCTCGAAGCGTAACGCGAGTCTCCTGGCAGCAAGATCCATTCTTCTGTAGGCTTCTGCATCTTTCTTTATGCGACCCCACTCTTTACGCTCTGCGCTAACTAAGACCTTCTCTTCCTTTCTGCGAAGGAGATCTTCTATAAGTTCTTCCTCTGAACCCTCCGCCATCTCCTCATCTGACCACGGCGCTGAGTCGTGAGTGGTCTCCATCGCTTTGAGTATCTCTCGAACAGTTCTTCTAGCCAGACCGAGTTTCCTAGCTAGCGTATTCAACGAAGCGGGTGCTCCGTCCCAGTTGCTATATGCTTCGCGGATAGTTTTCCAACTGTCTCCCGGCACTGCTACCGGGTTCTTTCTGGAAGGCAACGTCATAACATACAAGTCACGCTGCTCGTCGTACCAATAGGGCCTACTGTGTTCTATATTTGATGTGCTCATATTCCTCTCTGTGTGCAAGACGCAGAACACCCAGACTCGACCGCACCGGAAGCCAGAGAGGAAATTGGCAAGGAGCCATGAGTGCTCTACATCTCACAGCTATATCCTACAGACGCAGGGCAGCTTGCCTGCACAACTCCTACAAGTTGTGAATCATCGTCTTGTTTGAACGACGCTGTGTTTTGGGGGTGACTGCCATGACGCAGACACAGGAACCATTAGTGTCCCATATAGGACGGAACCCGTGAACAGCTAGAGGAGCACATGCGCGTATGCACTCTCCGGCAGTGAACTGTAGCTGTATTTGAGCCGTCCGACATCCAGATGCAGCAGTGAGGAGGAACAGCGCAAGCAGTAGTATAAATCTTTTCATACTACTACCGTACCAGTGCGCTACATAGTTTCTCCCCCAAACTCTGCATGATGTAGGAGTACAACATCTAGAAACTTACTTGAAATTGATACCTAAAATCGAGCAGTATATGCGCCTTAGTCTACACGAACGATGTTCCAGCTCTTAGGAATGTCATCTACGTGATCGATTCTTGCTGCGGGCCATGCGGCAAAGACCTGAAGAGACTCGTCGATCTTTGCTGCGTCTTCTATCTTCTCCAAGACAGCTAGCAAGTTCTTTGGTGATAGCATCGCTAACGATTCATCATCTAAAGAGAGTACCCGTAAAGCCTGCCCCTCTGTCCAAGCAAGTGCCAGACCTACGATCAAAGCTGCGCGTTCACTCCCTGCCATCGCTGACTTATTATGGGCTCGATTGTCTTCTCCAACAATAACCCACTGACATAAGTCTCCCTCAAGGTTTAGTTCTACTTGGAAGTTGTCTGGCATGTATCGGTTGACCGCCTCTTCCGCTTTCGTCCGCACGCCTGCTAATAGATCCTGCAAGAGCTTACCTGCCTCTTTCTCTAAATCTTTTGCTACAGCCGCGTTCTTCTTAGCGGTACGGCGGCCTTCTACTTTAGCCTCTAGCTGCTGACGATTTGCATCAAGAAGACGAAGCTCCCGTATCCTGTCCTGTAAAATGTCTGAACTAGGACCAGAGTAGGTAGTGCTCCCTTCAGATAAAGAAGACAGCGCTTGATTTGCTGCTAGAACATGACGTTCTGCCTCAGATACCTGCCGAGTTAGCTGATCTATTTCCCCTGAAAGGGTGAATGACTCCTCTTGCATTGCTGCATACTGCCCGTACTGCTCTTTCCTAAGCTCTACTGTCTCTTTGGCTGCCTTATGTGCCTGAGCAACGCCATTAGCATTGGTTGACGAGGCGCAGATGGGACACGTAACACAGCTGCCCGCACTAATGATGCGTTCGATAACACCTAGTGCAACTTTAGCTCGATCAAGTTGCTCCTTCTGCTCTTCTGCGTTCTCTAAAGAAGCAGTGAGCCTCTGTACATCTGCCTGCTTTTCCTGGATAGATTTCTGGAACCCTTGCACCTGAGTCTGTAGGTTCTTTAGTCTCGTTTCATATTCATCAACAAGTAAGCGTGACTTTTCTTGAGCCTCATACTGCTGGGCCGCTTCTAGCTGCGCTTCTAACGTCGGTATCTCTTCTACACCCTCTAACGCTAGTCCTTTGAGGGACTCTATCTCTTTCTCAAGTGACTTGACCTCTCGTCCTCTAGCTAGCTTCTCTTTCCTCATCCATTTCGCCAGCTCTGCTAGTTTCGCTGCAGCATCCGACCCTGTTACTTCCTTAACTCCAGTCTTCCACAGTGCTTTTTGCGCTGCGTCCAGCGCCGTAGGGGTAGGTATCTTTTTCATCTCCCCAAACCGAGAGAAGATTGCTTCTCTCGCTTTCGATTTATCGTAGGAAAGTATCTCACTGGCTAGAGCTAATGGGAGTTGGTCCTGATCGTAGGGCGCACTGTGCCTGGGCTTCTTAGGCTTAGACTGCAGGTTGTCTACATAGAACTTCGCTTCGATGCTTCCGTTAGTTAGCTCTACGTACAGTTGGTCTGCGTTTTTAGGTGCCAAACTAGCGAGCTGGCTTGCATGGTGCCCTGCAGGGTGCTTGCCTGTTAGCCCTAGACGTATGGCGTCAGAGACTACAGAGCTTTTACCGCTCCTATTATCTCCTACAACGAGGTTGAGTTGTTTTAGGTCTGCATCTACAGGAACTTTTACGTTGCTCTTGATGTGTGTGAAATGTTTAGTCATGGTCTTGATCCTTTGTCTGTCTGTCGGTCGCATAATAATCACAACGCTTGGGAACGTTGCTGAATGGTTAGATTGTTTGTCACTGACGAACTTCAATCGGCCCTTGATGAAGCGTGTCTCGGATATTTTATATACATATTTATGGAACCATCGAGTGTCTGTCCTCGCTGGTATTAGCAATACTACAGTGGCTCCTTTATCAGCCTCCTGCCTTGCTTTTGCTACCCAATCTCCTATGCTTCTACTGTAGGGTGGGTTGAGGAACACCCGTTGAAATGGATGCCATGGCTTTGAGAGAGAGTCGTCGGTAATATCATAATAAAAATGACACTTAGCGTTATGCTTAGCTGCCGCTGCGTCTAGTATAAAATCAAACTCTTCATCTAAAGTATTGAACACGTCTTCTGGAGTCCCCCAGTCTTCTTTCTTTGAGGAGAAAAGAACATCTGGAAACTCAGTAGACATAATGCAGGTTGTTATTTCTTGCCGCGCTTTTTAGGTAACAACTCTGCGTATAGTATGTCCCTTGCTACATCACTACGTGTGACTTTCCTTGATGGTGTACGTTTCTTTTCTGCTGCAGCTAAGCGATCTAGCCCTTTTAGCAATGCAGCATCTACTCGTACATAAAGTACCTTGTCTAGTTCCACGGCGCGAGTGTCCGACATTAGCTAGCGCATGTCAATGCCTCTAGCCTTGGGCTGCCCAGTCATTACTAACTACAATGTCTCCTGGAGGGATAGGTAGTCCATCTATCTCGGCGTACATGCACTCATGGATTATCTTCTGCGCTTCTTCTGCCCGGTCTTCAGGTACGTATAGGGCTAGTTGATCGTGTACTTGCAGGAAAAGCCCTGTCCATCGGGACCAGCAGCCGTGTGGGATGCGTTGGTCTACTTTGATGACTGCGTCATTCATAATTGATGCCGCTCGTCCTTGGATTGTGTGGTTTGGTGGGGCATTTTTCTTGTTAGGACCTCCAGGGAAGAATCTTTTACGGAAGTGTCCTCCTTCTGCTACCCATCCTTGCTCTCTAACGACACGCCCTATGCGGTTTTGCCATGCTTTTGTCTCAGGATGTAGTTGATGCCAACGCTTGTACCAAACACTTACCTTTTTAGGGGTTAGATCCTTGAAGACCTTCTCTCCGGTAATCTTATCCCTTTGATTCGCCATGGTCTCGAACAGTGTTTCTTCTTCACCGCCGTATGTTACGAGGTACACGAAGCCTTTAGCGATAGTTCTGATGTATTTCTTCTTGCCTTTGGGCATATCCCTGATGCGTCGGTAGCAAGTCATCAAGTCTTCGTCGTCTCCTTTGAATAGTACAGCCGCATTCAACGCATGAGGATCTAATAAGTCTCCCTTCTCGTCTTTATCCTTGAATGCCTTTAGAAGAAGCTCATCCTTAGCGAGTGCGGCATAGATTCGTAGCTCTACCTGTTCATAGTCAGCACCTACGATGACGTGTCCAGGTGGAGCAACTACCATTGACCGCATGTTCACTACGACTGGTTTGCCTGTCTTTTGATCTATAGGTCCACGAACACGGGAACTCCAGTTCTGGACATTAGGAGAGCTGGCTAGTCTGCCGGACGGAACAACGTGCAATTTGTATGTAGTATTGAGCAAGGAGTAGCGTGGTCGCTTCTCATGAATGACTTTACCATCGACGATAACCTCGTCGGCGCTCTCGCCGTTATCTAAGTCCGCTACGTATCTTACTTTGAGGTTATCTATAAAACCTCCTCGTGTTTTTTCGCAGGCGTTGAACTCGATAAGAGTGTTTATGGCCTTTTCGGTCGTCTCATCTACTCCTCGATCTAGTAGACGGATAAGAGCTGGGGTTGATACCGAGTAAGAATCACCTTCTTCCCACTCTCTTCCTGCAGTATTCAGTACAGGCTCATAGCCTAGTTCTTCATAGAGCCATTTACCTAGCTGCTGCTTGCTTCTGATGTTGAACTCTTTGCCTGAGATGTCAGTGAACTTCTTTCTAAGGTCTAGACATAGTTGATTGAACATTAGTGACAATTCACCACGCCTATTCTCATCTACAACTAAGCCTAGGTCTCCTGCATCCCTCATAACTGGTGCAAGTTTCGAGTCTACTTCATACTGCTGCCGGGTTCCGCAGTTCATGATTCTCTCTGCGATATGGGGCCATGTTCTGCCCGTTGTCAGTACATCACGTCCGCAGTTGCTCACTAATCCGAAGGGTGTAAAGAAGTTATGATTACCTTCGACGGTGATGCACCAACGTGACTGTCTATCGAATCGTTTTGTAGCTGGAGGTATCGACCAGAAGGTGGAACTTACAACCGTAGCCTCAGTAACTTCGCCCTTTCGGTGCTGGAATAGCGTATCACCTCGGATGACTTCGATTGCAGGTATAAGTCCGCGTGTAGTGTAGACTTCATGGTCGTGCGTAGTGATAAGACCCCGAGTGCCCTTCTTGTCTTGGTCTGTTTTTATCTGCCACCATTGGTTAGTGGAAGACTTTGTCTTATGCCAGCCGGTTATCTTCTTGGCTTCAATTTCTCCTGAGTAGTTCAGGGAGAGAACTTCGGTTTCTAATTTGTTTATGACAATCTTGTCGATGGACATAGACTTTCCGTTAGCTAGTAGGACAGGTGTCCCACGGAACAGGCAGTACTCATGTAGGTCATGATCTTTCTCGACGTTTGTTGATACCTTATGGTCTACATCTTTCTTCCATAGAGGGACCTCAAGCCAGCGTGATGCTACAAAGCCTAGTGTGTGTGGCTGATCGTTGCCGTCTGTGTCATGGTGGCCGATCATCGTATCTCTTACAGCCTTGCGGGAGTGATCCCACATTCCTTGATGCTTGAGTACTAAACTGTCGAAGCCTATGAAGTTGTGGCCAATTATATGACACTCATTCAGTACCCTTTTGCAGATGTCTTTTACTATCGACCTATCTCTGTCACCGCGCCAGTACTCTGCACCTGAGCGCCACTTGAATGGTACGACGATGACAACTTCATGCCCTTCAATGACTGAGTAAAATCCTATGCATCGTATATTGCATTCTTGTGGAACTATTCCGTCTGTTTCGATGTCTACGGTAACTCTGCAAGTGTCAGCGTACTGTAGGAACTTACCAAGAGTCTCTTCGATCTCATCAACTGTAGGAAATAAGATGAATGGTGGTTCGTCCCAGTCTATTTTGTGTCCTCGCATGGCAATACGCGCACCACGAGCAATATCATCTCGAATAACATTCTTGTATTCTCGATGTCCTCTAGATGCGAACGAAGGGTGTAAAGAGCTGCATAAAATTCTTCCATCTTCTAGCTGTATCGGCGCACCGTGTTGATTCTTTATGCTTGCTACAACAACCTCTCCCTTGACGTCCTTGCCAGATGCATATCTGAGGCCCTCACGTGCAGCTAGACCTCTTAATGCGTATCCTCCTACAGCTAGTAAGGTAGTTGCGCCTGCATCTTGAAGATCTTTTTCTAGTCTGGGCGCACAACATAAGATTGGAGAGGCTGCGTTAGGATCTTTCGCTACTTTCAGTAGGTATTCAGTGAGGGACATGTTGTCCGGTGGCTGACAGAGTAATGTGTTTGTGATGGTGCAGTGGTCACGACGCATACCGCCTATTTCTAATGCGGCATCAAGTTCCCTACCTGGATATCCACCAAAGACACGTCCCTCTTGTATGTCATGTTTGTTTGGAGCTTCACCTACGATAGCGAGAGGAGATTTAGGGACAATAGTGCCCATAACTGGACCTCTTTTACACCCGTACAAAGGACACTCTTCACACTTAGCTCCACGAGAGATAGCCCGGTCGTGAGCCTGGTCTTTTGTCCATACAGTTATGTCTTTGTCGAAGAGTCGAGGCATGATAAATGCGAGGCTTCCCACCTCGCTGGTGCTGCACTATGAAATACTCAGTTAGGCGCTGCACTCACACCTAAAAATGGTTCCCCTCTAGAGTAGTGGGTTTCCGGCAGACGGAGCAGTAGATACAACACCAGTGGTGATCGGTGCTGCGGTAGCTACTGTCGCTCCGTTTTGTTTGCCTGCTCCTGCAGCTGCGGGAAGCGGAGTGCGGTGCGCTCCTACTGCCTTTTGGTCTTCATAACGTTGCTTGCTTACCCAATAGCCAATCTTGGATGACCAACGTCCGTTATACTCGTCTGCCTCACAATGAACATAGGCTTCGCGACCCGTAAGTAAGCTACATACTTCGGTGATGTCCATGCTTTCGCCTTCGAGCTTTGCAAATTGTTCTTGAGTAGTACCGGCAGAATCCAATACTTCCCAGAGACGTTTAGCATTAGGCTCTCCGTTCTTGTTGTTGCCAGCATAAGGCACCCAACTCTTTACAGTGATGCCTTTGTTGTCTTCGTCCTGAATGACACAGATAAATGCCACCTGTGCGTTTCCTTGCTTACTAATGCCGGGAGTCGCAGAGCTAATTGTGACTAGGTAGTCACCGTTATGGCTAAGCAAACCGCTAGCACTTCCGCCAGAGCGGGCTTTGAATGTTGAGATTCCAGTGAAATCTAATGGGGGTAATGACATGTTGATGTCTCCTTTTCATATTACTTGGTCCAAGTCGGGAGTTAAAATTTCACCCGAGTAATGCCCGACTTTGTTGCATCCCTCAGATTGATTGTCAAGCAGGCGCTAGCGATTGCTTTACGAAAGTCTATAGCCTGCCTTAATAAGTAAGTCACGTAGGTTGGTTTGCTCTTCTGGGTCCACATTGAACGATCTGATTTTGCTGTCCCAGTCTTTACTGATCTGTGTTTGCCAGATCCGTTTAGGTCCATCGAACCCTGGCTTGACAACGCCTCGTAGTAAAATGTCACAGATGCCAGACAAGGCTCCACGTATGCTTCCACTAGGTAAGGAGGGTCCACCAACATACTGCAACTGTCCAGCTGTAGGCGAGCCTTCTCTATCGTCATACTTAGGAGCCCGTTCATGGCATAGGAACCCCATAAAGCAGTCAGCTCCACGAGGAACCTGGAATAACCATCGCAGATAATCCTCTAGATTAGACCACACAGCAAAGCCGCCTTTGATTGCGGGGTCTTCTTCCATCTCTGCATGAAACCTGCGAGCGAATTCAGTTCCTTCATCAAACACGAGACCGTTGTAAGGGCACGTGCCTTCTTGTCGAGCTGAGCTGAATCGATAGACTATCTCTTTGATTAGAGTTCGGTTATCTACTCGTGTCTTATTGTCTGGCATGTACTCTGGGATAACCTTCATTGCCATTCCGCCATCTTCCCATGCTCGCATCTCTGGTAGGTATGCTAGAGTGCCAGACTTCTGCTTCGGCTTCCATTTAGGGTTGGGCTTTTGCAACGTGCGGAGTTCGAGTTTCTCTACCTCTTCGCGGTTTTGCATACACCAATGCGCATATGGGCGAAGTGTTCCTTTGTTTGTTACCAGCCAAAGCGCATCGCTAAAGCATTGAGCGAGTTGTGTAGTCTTTCCAAAGCCTGGACGTGCGTAGAGTACACAGCAAGGCGGATCTGCTAGCATTGTTCCTGTGTCGGTTAGTGTGATACCCAAACCATCTTTTCCTTTTGTCATTATTTCCCTCCAAGTTGAACGTATTCTGTATCTAATAGCGAGCTTTGTATTCTCGCTGTGTCTGCACTACATACACTGAAGAAGTCACAAGGACCCCATCGGCTGTAGCATTGATTATAGTTAGGACGTGGCTTCTCGCCCGCCTCGATTCTCTTCTTTATGTCGCGCTCCCTTAGTGTTGCGTCGGCTATCATATATCTCGCCTTGTCATATGCAATAGGCGATAGTTGTAAAGTTTGTCGGTCAAAGTCATATGGGGTCGAGCGCTTCAGTCTCTGAATGGCGAACCCTGCGACAGGTCTATCGATACAACTACGAATAATCCAAAGGTTTTGAAATACTTGTGGAGACATAGTGTACTCAGAGCCACTGCCCCAGGAGTTGAGTCTGCCTGTCCTACTGTTCCCACTACTGGTTTTGTGATCTACCACCCACACTCGTCCACCCCACTCACAAACAAGGTCTACCTTACAGGTGACTACTTCATCCTTCACTGGCTCAATCCACTCAGGCATTTCCTCGTGCTTGAAGAAGCTCCCTATAGAAGCCTTGAACTCATTCTCTACGTATAGAGGTATCCAGCTATCGCCTGCGTACCTCATCTTGAATGCCTCAAAGCAGTCCTTTGCCTGCCTAATCATTTCTGGATTGCCCTCGCCTTCACGCTCAAGGTTCTCCTCCATAGTTTCATCGAGGGACCATTGAGGTGGCTCATCCATAAGCGATGCAAAGTAATGCGCTAGGCATGTATGTACAAGAGTCCCTAGTAACTGCCACGGTTTGCTGGCTACAGGGCGTAGTCGCTGATGATACCTTAGTGCCCATAGAATCTCACAGGATAACGCAGCTCCTAGTTGGTGGGAGCCCCTTGAAGATGCCCCTGTTGAAAATTCAATTTCTTTTTTATTTGTCATGTTTTTCCATCCATTCTAGCCACCAGACTATGCCAATGGTCCCCCCAATATACGCCCCAAAGATGCATCCTAATGTGAAAGAGAACATAACATTACCTCCGGACAGAATATGTCATAGCAGCAGAGAAGGGTCGCTTCAAGGCAGCTTCCCTAACGATGCTCTGCTTCACCGACTCAACTGTTAGATGTCCATCAATCATAATGATTCCGCGCAAGGACATCTGACTTAAAGGACCATGAATAAGCCCCCCATAGGAGGTGCGCGGACCTACAATCATCTATTCGTAATCTTCCCAGAAATCTTCATCGATACTCGCGGTGAGGTCGTCGAGCATTGACTCTAAAGTAGTCGCGACTTTCTCCCCACCGAGCGCCAACTGCAAGCTCTCAGCGTCAGCATCTGATTGGACACGGGCAAGTGCCTCAACCTTCGGCAAAATGATAGCCTCTCTATGCTCATCAATACTTCCTTTGAGTACATAGTAGACAAGGCTCAGCCCTTGAACACCTGGTTCATAAGCGCGGTCCTCAGCTTGTAGAACCGCAGCAGGGTCATGGTGT